>Ga0268266_10000291_pt1 | contig 82093 bp, 75 predicted proteins | sample KBSS13metaG_FD_190356 | JGI IMG/M metagenome (GOLD analysis project Ga0268266, IMG submission 190356) | Switchgrass rhizosphere microbial communities from Kellogg Biological Station, Michigan, USA - KBS S1-3 metaG (SPAdes) (version 2) | ecosystem: Host-associated > Plants > Roots > Rhizosphere...
AAATTTAACACTTAAAGAGCGATAACTGTATTGCCCTGTTAAATACGCTGCAACTATCGCAGCCTTGTCTCGTTCTATTCCCATTTGTTGTTGACTTTTTTGTGTCAACCTATTTCAGGACAAGACAGCGTTGTGAACGTGAACACCCGACCCTATTTATGCTCGCTTATATACTTATCAAATTGCTCTTTCAGCAGGGAAATTTCCTGCGCCAGCTTTTTATTGTTGTTGTGCAGTTTGGAAGCTACAACACTTAAATGCAGCAGGTAAATCAATATAGCGAAGATAAAACCTGTGAAAACCATGTTAGAGGCGAGTACTACACCTGTGAGCCGGCTTAAGAGTTCCAGGCCTTCGGTCCAGAATGAAAATAGCAACAGGAATACGGTACATATAGCCCACACTATGGCGTACTCTTCGCGCAGTTTGCCTTTGATTATAAGTCGCGCAATGTACAGCAGGAACAAAATGTTCACAATAATGGCAATGATCTGTATCCTTTGCATAATGATCAGGGTTTACGAATGAATGAAAAAAACATGGCCAGGCTAACTTTGATGCAATAATATACCGATCCGAAACTACGGATGGAGGATTGTCCCCCTCGCCTTGCGCTCATGATCACGGGCACTTCGGCGATTTTTAAACCTGCTTTTGAGAATAACACCAATGATTCAGGCTCGGGATATTCATCAGGATAATTTGCTGCCGCGATCTTGATAGCTGCTTTGTCAAACAGCCTAAAGCCAGAGGTACTGTCATAAATATGCTTGCCTGTCATTACCCGGTTTACCCAGTGGAAATAACTGATCCCCAAGCGACGCAGGAATGAGGATTGAAAGCCTTCCTTTTCCAAAAAACGTGAGCCGATAACAATATTGGCGCCTGATTCGATATGATGACCGATCAACTTTTCTAACTCCTTTGGTGGGTGTTGGCCATCACCGTCCAGTTGGATAGCGATGTCAAAATCATTAAGCCTTGCATAACGGATCCCGGTTTGTACAGCACCGCCGATACCTAAATTCACGGGCAGATCGAGCACGGTAGCTCTATGCTTTCTCGCCACAGCCACGGTATTGTCTTTGGAGCAATCATTGATCACAGCTACTTCCATCTGGTAACCGCCGGGTAAGATGGTTTGATGAAGCTCGTCTAAAACCGAAGGCAGCGAAGCCTCTTCATTATAGCATGGGATAACAATTAAAACTTTACCAGGCATCAACTGTGCAGAATAGTTTAAATGACTTAATTTATTGTGGTGAAATTAAAGGTTTTTTGGAAAATACACCAATAAATCAACTCAGCACTTCCTCCAATATCTCGTGCGAGTGGATATTGCCAAAGCTCTCGATATGCAGGGCATAATATTCCAGTAACTTTTGCACCAAATAGCGGCGCTCATCATTGCTAAATTTCAGTATACCAAGATTCTCAAAACTGCATTGCAGCAGGCTATAAAAATTCTGTGTATGCGGCGGTGATAGATATGAAAAACCTTCGGGTTTGTATTTGCTGAACACGCCATTTTTCATATCGAAATAATCAGCGTTACCCGCTTGGTCGGGATAGAAACCGAGATAGCGTGTCAGTCGTGTCAAAAAAAGCAGGTGAAAATTGGCTAAACCTTCGGTTTGATTATCCAGCCATTCTATCGCATTAAAAATAAAGTCAAACAGGCTTTCTTCTGCCGACTGCTGCTTTACTGCTTTATACAAAACCTCGTTCAGAAACAGCACAATGCTGCTTTTGATCACATTATAAGGAATACTTTGCAAAACTGGTGAGTTCCTCAACTCCGAAATGCGCTGAACTTGCCCGGTACTTTTATGATAAACCACCAAATCGAGTAAATGCAATGGCTGCAGCATGTTCCGGCTGATCTTTGCCCTGGGCTTTTTTACGCCGTTGATGATATAGGATTGCAAACCGAATTTATCGGTAAATATCTGAACGATAACACTGCTCTCGCCGTAATCCGTAGTTTTGAAAACGATGCCACGGGTTTTATGCAGCATGGTGTATAAGCACTAATACTTTGGGGATGAAGATCACCAGGCCAATGGTTAAGGCGGCAATTGCTGTAATCAGTACCGCTCCGGCAGCCATGTCTTTTACCAGTCCGGCCTTTTTGTTGTATTCGGGTGAAACCAGGTCGGTGAGGAATTCGATGGCCGTATTGAACAACTCCGCCACCAATACCATACCGATACAAAAGATGATCCACAGCCATTCGTCACTTGAAATATGCAAGGCATACCCGGCATATACAGCAACCAACGCACACACCAAATGCACCCTGAAGTTCAGCTGGGTAGCAGCAGCGTGCCAGATACCATTGATTGCATAACCAAAGCCGCGGATAAATTTGTTCATCGTTTCAAAAATAGCTTAAATACTTGCATAGTTATATTGCTTGGTGTAAGTTTAGGCAAACATGGCCTGCATGATCAAAAAATTGGGGTTGCTTATTTCGGTTTTATTCGCTTTTGTAGCATTTGCAAATGCGCAAGGAATAAGTCATGCAAGCATCCCACTGGTAAAGGAAAACCCCAAGATCGATGCCCTGCTGGATAAATTTGTAAAATTGAGCGAACCAGGGCATTCATGTTTTGTATTGTATGCTGATCCGATAGGCGGCCTTTATGGGCTCACAGTAAAAGGATTAAAAACCGACACCTCTGTATTGAATCTCAATGTATTTAAACACAAAGCATCATTTGGATATTTCAAGTACAAGAAGTTTTTAGTGTTTGTGGTGAACACTTATGATCTGTTCAACTTATTCGAACCAACGCCACACAGAAGAACATTTAGATACAGATCGAATACCACAGGAGGTGACAAATACTTTTGCTCCGCCGACTACAATTATCCTATCGGACAATTTGATAAAATGCCTTTTAGCGATCCTATACCAGCAACAACCATTAATGCGGTTACCGTTACAGAAGACAAAAGAATTGACTCCCTCCTGGATAAATATATAGGGTTGAATGACCCTGGCAAATCGTGTTTTTTGATGAGCTCTTACCTCGTAAACAAGGAATATTCCATATCTCTTAGCGGAGTACGTACCGATACCACTGTATTGAATGTGAATGTGTTCTCTCAAAAAACCAACCTTGGCTATTTCAGATATAAAGGCTATTTGGTTATCGTTAAACTTTATGCTGACCCTCATCATTTTTTCAGCATACAAGGAACTCCGAAAAGATTCCGTTTTGAGTGGGATGAACGAAAATCTGAGGATAAAGAATTGAACCCTTTGGGTCAAAGTTTTTGTTATAACAATTACTACAGGGATAAAAACGGTAATTTTAACTCGTCGGTAATATTTGATATGGTTCCGCAAAAGGATCATTAAACCAAATTCTATCTACCATGGATCTCAAAATAAAAAATAAAGTCGCCATAGTTTTGGCGGCAAGCAAGGGCTTGGGCAAAGCGTCGGCTTTGGCACTGTCTGCTGAAGGTGTGAAAGTGGTTATCAGTTCCCGCAATGCGGATGAGTTGAATAAAACCGCTGAAGAAATACATCAACAAACGGGAAATGAAGTGATCGCCATAGCAGCAGATGTATCTGATGCAGAACAGATGAAAGCGCTTATCAAAAAAACAGGTGATACTTTTGGCAAAATCGATATTTTACTCAACAACGGTGGCGGCCCACCATTTGATAGATTTGAAACCTTTGATGACGAAACCTGGCAGAAGGCTTTCGAACTGACTATATTGAGCTTTGCGCGAAACAGTCGCGAAGTACTACCTTATATGAAAAAAGCTGGTGGCGGGCGCATTATCAATATTATTAGCGGATCGGTAAAATCAGTATTGAATAATGCTGTATTATCTACCTCGATGCGTATGGGCGTAGTGGGCATGGCAAAGTTGATGGCAGATGAATTTGGCCCTTATCATATCACCGTAAATAATATCGCACCGGGATTGATCCTGACCGAACGCATTAAAGAAACATTCCCCAAAGGCATGGATCCGGAACAAGCTGTGCACGAGAAGACCAAAGCTATTCCCGCAGGGCGCATCGGCAAACCGGAAGAATTAGGTGCATTAGTTGCCTTTCTGGCGTCAGAACAAGCCGCTTATATTAGCGGAACGACTATTCAGATTGATGGTGGTGGGAATAGGGGGATATTTTAATTCTTGAACACAATTAAATAGATTTTGGGGATTACCACGATAATCTTTGATCAGGGTAATCTTTTTAAATCTTGAAATCGTGTTCAGGTTATCGCTTCCTCACCAGCAACACAATCAACCAAACAATCGACACAACCTGCACCATCCACATACTCCCGGTAATCAATTGCGCACCGGGCCAATGCTCTATTTTAAACACTAAGCCGATCATCAGCACGACAAAGCTTGTTAGAAATAGCACAACCGGGTAGCGAAAATTGCCCATGATCAGCTTTGTGGCGTAGCTTTTTGTTCTTTCTTGTAAAGATTATAGAAATGTATTGAAGCGATAAGGGTACCGAACCCTACTCCGGCGGAAAAACCCTGGAGAAAATCGCCAAATTTACTTTGCCTTAACCATGGGATAAAGGTGGTGGCTAAAAACACGATCAAAGCCAATATAGTCACTAAGAAAGCACGGATAAACTTAATTTTCATGACGCCAATTTAACTTTTTAATAGTAAAATTCCCTATTTTTGCAACCTCTAAAAATTGAGGTGGAACATATTGATGTACAAGGAATATAAGCAGTTAAATTTATCACAGATCGGTAAGGATGTTTTAGACTTCTGGAAGCAGAACAACATCTTCGAAAAAAGCATTACCAGTCGACCGGAAAACAACCCTTACACCTTTTATGAGGGCCCGCCGTCGGCAAATGGTATGCCGGGTATCCACCATGTAATGGCCCGTTCCATAAAGGATATTTTTTGCCGTTATAAAACCCTGAAAGGCTACCAGGTAAAGCGTAAAGGTGGCTGGGATACCCACGGTCTTCCTATCGAGCTTGGCGTTGAAAAAACGCTTGGTATTACAAAAGAAGATATCGGCAAAAAGATCTCTATAGAAGATTACAACGAGGCCTGCCGCAAGGAAGTGATGAAGTATACTGACGTTTGGAACGACCTGACCGAGAAAATGGGTTACTGGGTTGATTTGAACGATCCGTATATCACTTACAAAAATGAGTACATCGAAACCCTTTGGTGGATACTGAAGGAGTTGTATAATAAAAACATGCTGTACAAGGGTTATACCGTACAGCCTTATTCGCCAAAATCTGGTACAGGTTTAAGCTCTCACGAGCTGAACCAACCGGGTACTTACAAAATGGTGAAGGATACCACCATTGTTGCACAGTTCCACTTAAAGAAAGATCAAATACATCCTTTCATCAATACTTTGTTTGAAAGCGCTGATGAGGACACCGTAATATTGGCATGGACGACCACCCCATGGACGCTGCCATCAAACTGCGCCCTTGCTGTTGGAGAAAATATTAATTACGTTAAGATCAGCACCTTCAATCCATATACTTACGAACCTGTAAGTGTTGTTTTGGCGAAGGACCTGGTAAGCAAATATTTTAAGGCCGAAGGTGAAAACGCTTCATTTGAAGATTACAAGGGTGGTGATAAAGTGATCCCGTGGAAGGTTAAAGCACAGTTTAAGGGTTCTGAACTGCTTGATCTGCGTTATCACCAACTGATGCCTTATGTAACCAATGAGGATTTAGAAAAAAATGCTTTCCGTGTAATCCCTGCTGATTTTGTTACTACTGAAGATGGTACAGGTATCGTCCATACCGCTTCTGTATTTGGTGCGGACGACTTTAGGGCTTGTAAGGAGAATGGCGTTCCGTCTGTAATGGTGCTTGACGAAACAGGCAAGGAAGTGCCGTTGGTTGACAAGCAGGGCCGCTTCGTAAAAGAAGTGACCGATTATGCAGGTCTATATGTTAAGGAAGAATATTACACCAAAGAAGAGCGCGAAGCACCAGGGTTTAAGGCGACCGACGTAATGATCGCCATTAAGCTGAAGGAAGATAATAAAGCTTTCGACGTTCGCAAATACGAGCACAGCTACCCGCACTCGTGGCGTACTGATGAGCCAATTTTGTACTATCCGTTGGATAGTTGGTTCATCCGCACCACAGCGGTAAAAGATAAACTGGTTGAACTGAATAAAATCATCAACTGGAAACCGGAGTCAACCGGAACGGGCCGTTTCGGCAACTGGTTGGAAAACCTGGTGGATTGGAATTTATCGCGTTCACGTTATTGGGGCACCCCGCTGCCTATCTGGCGCGAAGAGAATGGTTCTGAAGAAAAATGTATCGGTTCTATCGCTGAGATGGAGCAGGAGATAGAAAAATCTATTGCTGCAGGATTTATGCCTGAAGGTTTTAAGCTGACCGACATGCACCGCCCTTTTGTTGATGATGTGATATTGACTTCAGCAGCAGGCAAGAGAATGGTACGCGAAGCAGACCTGATCGACGTTTGGTTTGATTCAGGCGCTATGCCTTATGCACAATGGCATTTCCCGTTTGAGAATAAAGATCAATTTAAAAAGTCTTACCCAGCTGATTTCATTGCTGAAGGTGTAGACCAAACCCGCGGTTGGTTCTTTACCCTGCATGCTATTGCAGTAATGCTGAGCGAAACCAGCGACGAGATCAAAGCCGTTAATAAAGAGGTTGGCAACAAAGGTATCTCGTTCAAGAATGTGGTATCCAACGGCCTGGTGCTGGATAAAAACGGGAATAAAATGTCCAAGCGTTTGGGTAATGCGGTTGATCCGTTCTCGACCATCGAGCAATACGGTGCCGATACTGCGCGCTGGTACATGATCAGCAATGCATCGCCCTGGGATAACCTGAAATTTGATATGGAACTGCTTGAAAGCGTAGGCCGTAAATTTTTTGGTACGTTATATAACACATATAACTTCTATGCCATGTACGCCAATATCGATAAATTCAAGTACAGCGAAGACGATATCGAATTAAGTAAGCGTCCGGAGATCGATCAATGGATCATTTCCTTATTGAATACACTAAGCAAGGATGTCGACGCATTTTATGCCGATTTTGAGCCTACGAAAGCCGCTAGAGCGATACAGGACTATGTAAGCGATCATCTGAGCAACTGGTATGTTCGCTTAAGCCGCCGCCGTTTCTGGAAATCAGATGACTCGGAAGACAAGCTATCCGCTTATCAAACTTTATATACCTGTTTGGTTACTATCGCTAAACTGATGTCACCTATCGCGCCGTTCTTTGCTGATAAACTATATACCGACCTGAATAAGGTTACCAAAAAGGAAAAATTCGAGTCGGTTCACCTGGCTGATTTCCCAATCTATCACAAAGAGTTGGTAAACAAAGCGCTTGAGGAAAGAATGCAGCTGGCGCAGGATATATCTTCATTGACCCTGTCATTACGCAAAAAAGTTGGCATTGAAGTACGTCAGCCATTGCAAAGAATATTACTACCTATCCTGGATAAGAATTTCAAGGACCAGGTTGAACAAGTGAAAGACCTGATCCTTTCTGAGACCAATGTTAAGAATATCGAGTATATCACTGATGCGTCTGGTTTCATTAAAAAGAAGGTCAAACCAAACTTCAAAGCGCTAGGGCCAAAGGTCGGCAAAGATATGAAAGCCGTAGCCGAGGCTATAACCAATATGAGCCAGGATGCGTTAAACAAATTTGAAGAAACGGGTATAGCCACATTCGAAATAGCAAACTCGATATTTGAAATAGCTCTGGCAGATGTAGAGATCATCGCTGAAGACGTTCCGGGATGGCAGGTTGCAAATTTGGGAAAACTAACCGTCGCTTTAGATGTTAACATCACCAACGAATTGAAACAAGAGGGCATCGCCCGTAATTTTATCAATCGTGTACAGAACCTGCGCAAGGAGAAAGGATTTGAAGTTACCGACAAGATAAACGTTCGCTACCGTACTGATTCACTTTTAATTAGCGAAGCTGTACAAAATAATTTATCCTATATTTGCGCCGAAATTTTAGCGGATGCTGTAAACCCCGACAGTCAGCTATCTGATGGCGATACCGTATTAATTGACGAAAACGAAGTATTGATCTCTATAACAAAATTATAAATGAAACAAGAAACAGAAAAAACCAGGTACTCTGATGTAGAGCTGCAGGAATTTAAGGATTTGATATTGGATAAGCTTAGAATTGCAAAAGAGGAATTGAACTCGCTGGCTTCGTCATTAAGTACTCCAAACGCAAATGGTACTGATGACACTGCAGGCACATATAAAACACTGGAAGACGGATCGGCTACGCTTGAAAAGGAATCAATCAATCAGCTGGCCGCCCGTCAGAAAAAGTTCATCGAGCAATTAGAAGCTGCCCTGGTGCGCATTGAGAACAAAACTTACGGTGTTTGCCGCGAAACTGGTAAACTGATCCAGAAAGAACGCTTGCGCGCAGTGCCTCATACTACTTTGAGCATGGAAGCCAAACTGAAGCAATATTAATGAAGGCTGCTTATACAAAACCATTTCTTGTTGCTTTTCTTATAATCCTTGCCGACCAGGTTATCAAAATATGGGTTCGGCAGCATATGTATTTAGGTGAGGAGATCCATTTCCTGGGTAGCCGGGGAATGCTCCATTATACCGAAAACAATGGTATGGCCTTTGGGATGGAGTTTGGCGGCGAGTTAGGTAAATTAGCCTTAACTTTATTCAGAATAGGCGCTGTTGTAGGTATCGGATGGGGTTTGGTTTATTTGATAAAGCATAAGTATCATCGTGGACTGATTATGAATGTAGCCCTGATATTTGCAGGTGCACTGGGTAATATCGTCGACTCGACGTTTTATGGCGTTCTTTACCATTACGCACCGCTTTTTCACGGTCGCGTGGTAGATATGTTCTATTTTCCACTGCTTTCAGGGAACTTCCCTTCATGGGTACCGGTTTGGGGCGGCCAGGATTTTATATTTTTCCGCCCGGTATTTAACCTGGCAGATGCATCTATTTCAGTAGGCGTTATTCTGATATTGATCTACCAGAAACATTACTTTAAACATCAAACTCCTGAAATAAGCACACCGAACAGTGAAGTGGTTGAAGAATGATTTAATGTGCAGATGTGTAAATATGCAAATGATAGCATTTGAAGAATATAAAATAAACTCAAATGAAATAATTTAAAGCCGCTTAATTGCGGCTTTTTTATTGAATTAATATTTTTTACAAAATCATTAATTAGAACATCTTGCGCCATCCCAAAAACTGCCCTGGAAAATTCATTTTGCCCATTGGTTAAATTTCGAAATAAAAAAGTGCCCTGGTAATATCAAAAAAGCGGTTCGTATTTTTGAGGCACTTTAAAAATACCGTGAAAACACGGGTTGTAGTCTAAAAAATTAATTCTGTTCTTTGTGATGCTTAGTCCTTATTACCTACCCCAAAAAGGACAACCGTATCGAGTGCGGTTGTCCTTTGATTTTTTATTAGCCTGCTCAAACAAACCTTCCATCCAGTAATTTTTAAATTAACTGTTGCGAATTAACTTTTAACTTCGTCTATAGTCAATATCATAAATATTATAATACATATGAAGAAACTAATAATCGCTGCAATGCTTGGCTTATTTAGCTACAACGCCTTTGCACAGAATGTCGACCTGAGAAGAAAGATTGAAGTAACCGGAATTGCCGAAAAAGAAGTCACTCCGGATATTATAAATGTAACTATCTCGTTACAAGAATATCTTGACGGGCGAAAAAAAACCACGATTGATCAACTGGAAAACCAGCTTGAAAGTGCTGTAAAATCAGCCGGAATATCCAAGGACGACTTCACGATCAGGAACGTTTCGGCATGGAACAATACCCTGCAAAAAAAGAAGAATCCCGACTTCCTTGCGAGCAAACAATACAGCATCCGTTTCCATAATCTGAACAAATTTAATGAGATATTAAGCAAGGTTGATCCTAAGGGAATACAATCTACAAATGTGGATAGTTACGATTATTCAAAGATGCCACAATTGAAGCAAGAGCTTAAAATTCAGGCACTTTTGGCAGCAAAAGAGAAGGCAACTTACCTGCTGAACAGCATAAATGAGAAGGTTGGCAGACCGATAAACATTACTGAAACTGACAATAATAATTTCCCGGCGCCTCAAATGATGTATGCCAACAGAGCTTTAGTTGCAAGCCCTCAAGCCCCTGATTCTGACATCGATATCAAGTCAATAAAATTGAGTTTCCAGGTGCAGGCAATATTCGAAATATCGCAATAATATTTTTAAAAAAATATTGCAACTTTCTTAGGGCCCTTCCGTAAAAATATATGGAAGGGCCTGCTTTTTTGACGACCCATCAGCCAATTTGCTTCTTACTGATTGACAGATACTTGACAATATAGAATCTAGATATTAACTTTAAATATCCGTAAAAATTGAGCATGATAAATTTTAGGACCGAAAGAGTCCTGTTAGTCGCCCCCAATATCTTTTCTGTTCAGCTTTTAGCTAAAAACAAAAAGATAAAGCACGTCACTGAAGTTGACCGTGTTTTCCCGGCCATTTATGACCTCGCTCCGCATTTGATCATATTTGATTATGATTATATGGATAAGGATATGGAAAAAATACTACGCCGTATCCGTACCAACTCCTATTACAATAAGATCAAGATATGCTGCTTTAAAAGCACCGCTAACCGCAAAATAGACGATCTACTAAGAGTCTTAGGCGTAAATCATGTGATCTATAAAAACGAGCTTTACAGTAAAGAGAAGGAATCGGTTAATCACGTAAAATCGATATTGGATCCTGCTGTTGCCAGTTTACTGGTAAACGCTTCTTTCTGATCCAGTCAATATTGTCATTGATCTCCAATCACTGAAATCAATCAATCCACTCGAACCTGGTATAAGGAATCAGAACTTCAGGTATTTTAATGCCTTTTTCCGTCTGATTATTTTCCAGCAAAGTTGCTACAATACGCGGCAAAGCCAGTGCACTGCCATTTAATGTATGGGCCAATTGTGTTTTCCCTTCAGCGTTACGGAAGCGAAGCTTTAAGCGATTACTCTGGAAACTCTCGAAATTAGATACAGACGATACTTCCAGCCAGCGTTTTTGGGCAGCGCTCCAGGTCTCCATATCGTAGGTCAGGGCTGATCCAAAACCCATATCACCGCCACACAAACGCAATACACGGTAAGGCAAGCCTAATTTCTGCAACAAGCCCTGCACGTGTGCACTCTTCTGCTCTAATATATCATAAGATTCATCCGGATGAGCAATAGTTACTATTTCCACCTTATCAAACTGGTGAAGGCGATTAAGCCCGCGAACATGCGCACCATAAGAGCCCGCCTCCCTGCGGAAACATGGTGTATGTCCGCAATTTCTTATCGGCAGCTCATCGGCTTTCAAAATTACATCACGGTACAAGTTGGTGATAGGCACCTCAGCTGTAGGAATAAGATATAAATTATCCAACCCTACAAAATACATCTGGCCTTCCTTATCCGGCAGTTGTGATGTACCGAAGCCAGACGCTTCATTCACCATTAATGGCACACTTACTTCTTTGTACCCGGCTTTCTCAGCTTCATCAATAAAATAGTTGATCAATGCCCTTTGCAGTTTAGCACCTTTATTTTTATAAACAGGGAAACCTGCACCTGTTATTTTTACGCCGAGTTCAAAATCGATCAGGTTATATTTTGCAGCAAGTTCCCAATGCGGCAGGGCATCAGCAGGCAGATCGGGTTTTACGCCGTTCTCCAGCACCACTTCATTTTCTTCTGGCGTTAATCCTTTTGGTACAGAAGCGTGAGGCAAATTAGGCAACAGCACTAGCTTTTGATTCAGATCATTTTCTAACGCGTTCAATACATCGCCCAAAGTTTTGATCTCTTCCTTCCAGGCGCCGGTTTTCGCTTTAATCGCTTCGGCTTCATCTTTTTTGCCGTTGCGCATCAGCTCGCCTATCTGTTTTGCTGCGGAGTTAGCTTCAGCGGAGATATTGTCCAAACGGTTTTGGGTTTGACGACGATCGTTGTCTAGTTGAATGATCTCATCAACCAATTCTGGCTGTTTGAAATTTTTCACAGCCAAACGTTCTAAAACTTTTTCTCTGTTATCGCGGATATAACTAACTTGCAGCATTATTTTATTTTTTTTGCAAAGATATAAACTTGCATGTCATTGCGGATGTAATGGAGCAATCTCATCGTTAACTATATACTTTGTGCAAGAAGCTATTGATTGACATCATTACAATTCCTGTCAGTTAATGGCATTTGCTTAAAGATGTCCGGAAAACTCTACTTAGTCCCTACACCAATAGGAAACCTGGAAGACATAACCTTCAGGGCTATACGTATTTTAAAAGAGGTTGATCTGATTTTGGCGGAGGATACCCGCACGTCGGCGCCGTTGCTAAAGCATTTTGATATTCAGAAGAAGGTTTATGCACATCATCAACATAATGAGCACCAATCATCCGGGGAAATTGTAAAGTTTTTGAAAGAGGGGAAAAACATAGCACTGATATCCGATGCTGGTACGCCTGCTATATCCGACCCGGGTTTTTACCTGGTTCGCGAAGTACTAAAACACGAGATAGAAGTAGAGTGCCTGCCGGGTGCTACTGCTTTTGTACCTGCGCTTGTTAACTCCGGGTTTCCAACCGACCGCTTTTGTTTTGAGGGATTTTTGCCGTTGAAAAAAGGCCGTCAAACACGTTATAAACAATTGGCCGAAGAAGAACGAACGATTATATTGTATGAATCGCCTCATCGTTTTATAAAAACGCTGGACGAGATGGCTACCTATTTTGGTAATGAAAGGCAGATATCCGTTTCACGGGAGCTGACCAAAATGTTCGAGGAGACTGTACGCGGGAGTATTACAGAAGTGAAACAATATTTTGAGACGCATCCCGCGAAGGGGGAGTTTGTGATATGTGTGGCAGGGGCTTAACCAGGCGTCATTGCGAGGAACGAAGCAATCCCTTTGCTATGTAGATCAGGGAGAGTGAATTTCTTGAGGAACGTTCCGCTTATACTTCATGGTCCGTTGAATGTCCTAAGTAGAGATTGCTTCGTTCCTCGCAATGACGATAGTTTAATTATTTGATTAGTATTAAATGAAAAAAAATATCCTCCTATCTATCTTTTCCGGCTTACTACTTTGGATCGCGTGGCCGCCTACATCTTATACCTCTTTCTTCCTTTTTATTGGTTTGGTGCCTATGCTGGTTGTTATCGAGAACCTAATCAATAGCGATTACACCAAAAAAGGTAAAAAGGTATTCTGGACCACATTTATAGGATTTTTTATCTGGAATACGCTATGTGTTTATTGGGTATATAATTCTATCAAAACTATCGGAGCTGTAATTGCATTGCCGATCTCGCTTATCCCCTACTCACTAGGCCCGTTGTTAATGTCGACGGCTTGCTGGCTTTACTATAGATTGAGACGCATCACCAGACCAGAGATTGGCCTCATCGGATTTATCTTTTTCTGGATTGCTTATGAATACCTGCACCAAACCTGGGAGCTTAATTTCCCCTGGATGACTTTAGGCAATGGCTTTGCCACGAGCCACAAATGGGTGCAATGGTATGAATATACCGGCGTTTACGGTGGTACAGTATGGGTTTTGATCGCCAACATATTAGGCTTCCTGATCTATCAAAGCCTTAAACGATCTGATGCTGTTAAGAAGAAAGCTGCATTGATCCTTTCGTTGGGCTTATTGGTCTCACTGCCGATCGCATGGTCATTACACCGGTATAATAACTATCGCGAGCAAAAAAATCCTTCTAATATCGTAGTTGCCCAGCCTAACATTGATCCATACGAAAAAATAGAAAGTATATCAGCAACTCAGCAGGTCGCTATTTTAACGCATCTTTCAGATTCGTTAGGTCAGAAAAACACCGAATTTTTCATTTGGCCCGAAACTGCTATCTATGATCAACACGGAATAAATGAGGACCTTGTTCGCAGTAGTCCATATTTTGAGCAGGTGCAGCGTTTTCTGCATAAATATGCCAATGGAAACGTGCTTACCGGGGCGGAGGATGTAAAATTCTACAACTCCAGAAAAACGGCAACAGCCAGTCCTTTAGATCCCCAGGGTAATGAGTTTTATGATGAATTTAATGCTGCCATAAACATTGAGAATTCGCCCGAAGTGCAGTTTTACCATAAATCGAAATTGGTTCCAGGCGTAGAATCACTTCCTTTTGGCAATACTTTGTCATTCCTGAAACCTGTATTTGAACACTTGGGCGGGGCAACCGGTAGTATAGCCGGACAGGAAGAGCCGGGCGTATTTTATTCGCAAAGCGGGATCGGCGCTGCTCCTATTATATGTTTTGATTCTATTTATGGTGAGTGGGTGGCCGGATCAGTTCATAAGGGGGCGCAGTTTATAGCCGTGATTACCAACGATGGCTGGTGGGAAAATACGTCAGGTAAAGATCAGCATATGGATTATGCCAAACTCCGTGCTATCGAAACACGCCGCTGGGTGTGCCGGTCTGCCAATACTGGTATTTCGGCATTTATTAACCAGCGTGGAGATGTGGTTAAGCAAACCAAATGGTGGACACGCACTTCCATTAAGCAAGATATCAACCTCAACTCCGATCTGACTTTTTATACTTTGCATGGCGATTATATTCCTAAAACTGGACGTATGATTGCAATTGCGGGGATTATTTGGATATTGGTTGGAACGGTTGGAGATAGAAGGAAGAAAAAGGGAGCGCTGTCAGTCTGAGCTTGTCGAAGACTATGCGGACAGGCCTTTACGCACCGTGCTTCGAGTGCCTCAGCATGCCACCCTATTTAAGACTCAGGACTAACTCTCCCGGCTCACAATAAACTGCATCAGGTCAAAAATAGGCTGACGGATGATCTTGCCCAGGTGGATCTCATTCTTTTCGCAAAGCGCACGCAACTCGTCGGCAAAAATGAAAGCGATCGACCCAACAAAATGACATTTATAGCGATGGTATTGTGGAAATGATTTAATATCTGAATCGATAAACTCCTGGAAACCTCTTGCCAATAAAGCCTGGCAATATTCCGTTTCGCGGATGGTGTTTAAAAATCTGGAGAACGATGCCAGGAAAGTATTGGCGGCCGGTTTTTGATAGACATCCCGTATCACACCCTCCTTGGTGAGATGGTATTGCTGATCGAACTGCGCGTGTATATCGGCTGGCATATTGCCATATAAAAAATCGGTGATCAAAGCTTTACCAAACCAAGTTCCTGAACCCTCGTCACCTAAAGCATAACCCAGGCCGTGTTTACCGGAGTGCACCTCTTCACCATCAAAAAATGAAATGTTTGAGCCCGTCCCCAATACACAGCAAAGGCCTTTTTCGTGACCGCAGGTGGCGTATGCACTACCCAGTATATCACTGTCGGCGCTGATGTAAGCATTGGGAAATAACTGGCTTAAGGCATTGGTCACTATTTCATGCCTGTCGGGGCTTGAGCAACCAGCACCAAAAAAGTAAATTTCGGTAACATCTGCGCCGTGGGCCACCATATCAGCGCCCTGGTCCTGCAGTATTTTTACCATTTCCTTTTCTGTCAGGAAGTACGGATTTAACCCGCCCGTTTTAAATGCTAACGGTTCCTTCTCGGGAACAGCAAGCAACCAGTCTGTTTTGGATGAACCGCTATCAGCAACAAGAATCATTTACAAATATCGTCGAGTGATTTTTGGGTAAGGGGCTTATGAATAAACGACGTAATGTATTTATTGTTGGTCGATTTTTTCAGATCGGTTGGGTCAAGCGAAGATGACAACATGAATATCTTGATAGCCTGCTTGTTATCGATCTCCAGCTTATCATACTCCTGCAAAAACTCAAAGCCACCCATCATCGGCATACGGATATCCAGGAATATTACATCAGGCGTTATGGCGCCCGTACGCAAAGAATTAATGGCATCAGTAGCCGATTGGCTCACGACCACTTTCTCGGCAAACTCGCCGCTTTCTAAAATCTTGCGTGTGACAAAATTATCAATGTAATTGTCGTCTATCAGCAAACAGGTTTTATAATTTGACATCCACCTCAAAAATAACTTTTATAAAAATAAAAAAGAATGTGTTTCATTTTTTATTTTCTGAAATATCTGTGCTGTTTATCAACTGCTTAATAAAGATATTACAATTCCGTACGCTCATTTTTTATATCTTGCCCGAATGAAATTATCACATGTAACAGCCCTTTTTTGTTTAATATTGCTCGTCATGAACCACTCTACCAGCAAAGCCGCCGACAACGTCCAGATATCCTATACCGTTACATTTCCAGAAGCACAGGCACATTATGCCGAAATAGAAATGAACATTTCGGGCCTGAAACAAAATACGTTAGACCTAAAAATGCCGGTGTGGACACCTGGTTCTTACCTGGTAAGGGAGTTTGCTAAAAACGTAGAAACCTTCAGTGCCGAAGCCAATGGCAAACTAATCGGTTCAAAAAAGATCCGCAAGAATATCTGGCAAATTGAAACCGCCAACCTATCTGCGGTTAAAGTAAAATATAAACTATACGCCTTCGAGCTTTCAGTACGCACCAGCCTGATCGATGTTTCGCATGCGTTTTTATCAACCAGCGGTGTATTTATGTATCCCGATGGGATGCTGCACCATCCTGCTACTATTCATATTGTTCCTTATAAAGGCTGGACGACTGTTTCGACCAGTTTGGAAATGGTGAATAACGATCCATTCACCCTGCACTCTCCTAATTATGATATTTTGTTTGATTCACCAATAGAAGTGGGCACTCAGGATGTGTTCAGCTTTGATGCAGACGGTGTAAAATATGAGGTAGCCATGTGCGGCCAGGGAAATTATGATAAGGAGAAATTGAAAAAAGATATGCCGAAGCTCATCGATCAGGAGGTTGCTATTTTTGGTGAAGATCCGAATAAGCGTTATGTATTTATCATTCATAATAACTTAAAAGGCGGCGGGGGCATCGAGCACCTAAGTTCGACCGTATTAGGTGTGGCGCGCGATAGCTATGCCAGCGAGGCCGGTTACCGTGGTTTCCTGGGACTGGTAGCTCATGAACATTTCCATTTGTGGAATGTAAAACGTTTAAGGCCTATTGCGCTTGGCCCCTTCGACTACGACAATGAGAACTATACTACCGACCTATGGATAGCCGAAGGCTTTACTACTTATTATCAGAATATCATTGTACGCCGCTCGAACATTTATCCGCCTGAAAATTACCTGGCGGCTTTGGCGGGGGATATCAATTATGTGGAGAATCAACCTGGCGGAAAAGTGCAACCCCTTTCTGAGGCCAGTTATGATGCCTGGATAAAATACTACCGACCGAATGAGAACTCACTAAACACCACTATCTCCTACTACAGCAAGGGTGCAATCGTAGCGCTCATGTTCGATTTAGAGATTATCAACGACACGCACGGCAAATCTTGCCTTGACAACGTGATGAAATACATGTACGATACTTATTATAAAACCCACAAACGCGGGTATACCGATATGGAGTTTAAAGCTGCGCTGGAAAAGTTCAGCGGTAAAAATCTGGACGAGTTTTATAAAAAATACATCAATGGTCTGGATGATGTTGATTACGGCAAATACCTCGCTTATGCCGGTTACCAATTAAAAGATGAACTTGCCGGGAATAACGACCCTTCATTAGGTATTGTTACCGCTTCGGCTAACAATAAGATCACCATTAGTAACGTAATACGTAATTCGGCAGCCTGGATCGATGGCCTGAATGCCGGCGATGAAATAACGGCTATTGACGGCAACAAGATCACTGATATGACCACTGCTTTGAATGGCAAAAAGCCGGGAGATAAAATTAGTGTATCGGTACTGAGAGATGGTTTACCACTTACAATATCAGTTACTTTACTTAAAAAGACGCAGGTAAAATACAGCATCGTCAGCATTGACTCGCCTACCACACAACAACTGGAAGTGCGTAAAAAATGGTTAAGATTATAATATCAACTTTCAAAAACGATGTCATTTCGATGAGCGGAGGGGGTGGTGATTTGGGGCGAAGAGAAACTATCTCTTGAGCGGGAATGTGTTCTGACTGTGTGAGCGAAAAATCTTATACGACATGCACTGCGAATATGCAAGGCGAACATGCCAGGCGCAGAAGATTTCTCCTCACTCCACTGCAAGCCTCGGCTGTTCGTTCGAAATGACAATCTCTGTATTTTAACCTTGCTGCGGAAAACCATCCATCGCTTTATCGGCGTAGGTTTTCTGCAACCCTGTATCTTCAAAAGCCCAGCTAGCCATTGCAAATAACACCGGGTGCAATTTCTTGCCTGCTGTTGTCAGGCTGTAAATTACGTAAGGTGGCACCACCGGTTTTGCCTCCCTGATAACCAGGTTATCCGCTTCCAACTGTTTCAGGTTCTGGATCAGCATTTTCTCTGTAATAGCCGGGATTGCTTTGCGCAGTTCGCTGTAACGTTTATCTCCTGTCAGTAAATGATATAAAATTATGGGTTTCCAATAACCGCCTATCTTTTCCATTACATAAGTTACCGGGCATTCGCTTAGGGCGAACTTCTTATTTTCCTGTATAGTGGAGCTTTCTTTTACCAGTGTCATGATACATACTTTAGGGTAAGTACTTGTAAAAAAGTAAGTACAAAAATAACTTTGTTCCATACAAAATCAAAATTAAAAGACTATGAAAATTATAGTAACAGGTTCACTGGGAAACATTAGTAAACCCCTGGCCACACAACTGGTAGCAAACGGTCACGATGTGACTGTCGTTAGCTCTGATGCAAACAAAGTAAATGAGATCGAAGCATTAGGCGCTAAAGCAGCAATAGGTTCAATTGCGGATGTCGAATTCCTTGCACGAACGTTCGCAGGCGCAGACGCAGTATATACCATGATTCCTCCAAACTTTGCCGCCGCCAATTACCGCAAATATGTTGGTGACTCAGGAAAAACTTATGCTGAAGCCATTAAAAAAGCCGGCATCAAACGTATCGTAAATTTGAGCAGTATCGGTGCTGATATTGATGGCGGAACCGGACAAATTTCCGGTGTACACGATGCTGAGATTGAATTAAATAAACTGGAAGACGTAGCGATTAAACATGTGCGTGCCGGTTTCTTCTACACCAACTTTTACAATAATATCCCGATGATCAACCAGGGTTTTATGGGATCAAACTACAACTCGCAGACCCGGCTGGTGATGACTCATCCACAGGATATTGCTGATATAGTTGCTGAAGAATTGCAAAATTCATTTACCGGTAAAAGTGTACGTTATGCAGTAAGTGATGACCGCACCTTTGATGAAATAATTAAGTTTATAGGAGCAGCGGTTAGCAAGCCTGATCTGAAGTGGGTTGAATTTACTGATGAGCAAGCCTATGACGGAATGCTGCAAGGCGGATTATCACCTGAACTGGCCCGGAATTTTACTGAAATGGGAACCGCAATACGCAGTGCCATATTATGGAAAGATTTTGACACTACCGGCGGCAAAATTTCAGGCAAAATAAAGCTTGAAGAGTTTGCAAAAGAACTTGCCGAACGGCTTCAGGTGACTGCATAACAGTTTTCAATTTCTTTAGTTCTCGTTTTATTAAAAAGCTGTCTCTTATTATTTTATGGGACAGTTTTTCTGTTTAAAGGCTAAAAAATCAAAACATTTCTGATAGTCGGTAGCTTATATATAGTGAAAAACATTATAAACTAAAACATCATCTATCATGAATTCACTATTGTATATCATCGCCGTTATCCTCATCATAGGATGGGCCTTGGGCGTATTTGTTTACTCAGCCGCAGGGTTGATACACGTATTGTTGGTTATTGCGATCATCGCGATCATTTTGGGATTGCTGAGACGACCGACAGCACTATAAATTTGAAAGTAAATAAAAAAGCCGCTTAACGCGGCTTTTTTATTTACCCTTCTGTCCAAGCGAGAACCAATTACCCGAATCATCCTTAAACAAAGCCTCGAAGCCATAAAACTCCTGTGTTGGTGCTTTTGTAAATTCCACGCCTTTGGCTTTTAGTTCTTCGTAGGTCGCCAACATATCATTACATTCAAATACGCCAAAACCGAATGTGCCACCTTCTACCAGTTTACGCATGCCTTCGGCCGACTCTTTGGTGAACATCATGCCTTCGTTTATAGCCATCAAAGCTATTTCAAGATCAGGCTGCTCAGGCGGGTTAATAGTGAGCCAGCGCATCCCCGGTCCCATAGGTGCAGCGGTGTGTACTTTAAAACCCAGTTTATTTACATAAAAATCGTAGGCGCTGTCCTGGTCGAGCACAAAAATGCTCACGTGGTTTAATCTGGTGATCATAATTTTAACTAATTGATTTGACTCAAATGTCCGAGATCAAATTAGCTCAGGCTTCTTGAAAATTGCTCTTTTTAGTCCAGCCGTGCATTTCGGCAAAGCAGTTGGGGATGTGTTTCAGAGGTTCATTTTTGATTTCGAGTTGTTTGATGATACAACTTTGCTGATAAGCCGAAGGTGTTTGGTTGACTATTCGTTTGAACAATCCTGTAAATGAGCTGACGCTATCAAAGCCTACAGCATAACACACTTCTGAAATAGCTACCTCTTCTTTCAAAAGCAGTTTTGACTTTTCAATCCTCACCCAGGTGAGATATTGGTGAGGCGTTTTACCGTAAGTCTTTTTGAAAAGCCGGATGAAATGAAATTTGGAGAAGAAAGCTTCATCAGCGATATGATCTAAATCGATCGCGTCGGCATAATTGCTGTCTATAAACAACTTGGCTTTAACTATGCGCCGGTACAAGTATACTTTTGGATAAATTTCGCCGCTCATGCAGGTTTCTTCTTACCCAAATCTACTATTTCGCTTTTATTAACTCTAATCCCTTTTTTAGATCAGCTGCAGTTTTGGTGAGTTTCTTCCAGGGATCATCGGTATTTTTCACACGTTCCCGCATTGAGTTAATCGTATAGTCAGATAGTTTGAGATTATTGTCTACTTCACTCCAATGCAAAGGTGCCGAAACTGTAGCACACGGTTTGGGCCGTACAGAATATGGGCAGGCAATAGTTTGTCCCCTGCGGTTCTGTAAAAAGTCAATATAGGTTTTATTTCTTCGTTTCGCCGGACTGCGTTCAACACTTGTAATATCCGGCAACTCATCGTGAATGATATTTGCGGTATACTCGGCAAACATTTTGGTAAAATCATAGTCATACTTCGCCCCGAGATAACAATAGATATGCAGCCCTTTTGACCCCGACGTTTTGATGAATACATCCAGCTTCATCCGGTCGAAAACCTCCTTTGTTTTCAGGGCAACTTCCACTGCTTCTGTAAAAGGTACATCATGCGGGTCGATATCGATCACTACAAAATCAGGGTTCTCCGGCTTTTTGTAGGAACTGAGCCATGGGTTTATCTCGATGCAGCCCAGGTTCACCATATAAAGTAAGGTCGCTGCATCCTTGCCAATAATGTAATTGATATTCTTATCGTTGCTTTCAGAATAAAGCGGCTCCGTTTTTATATAGGATGGCAGGTGACTGGTATCCACGTCCTTCTGAAAGAAGCCTTCATCTGCGATGCCATTTGGCTGGCGGCGCATGGAGATGGGTTTATCCTTCAGATACGGCACAATGTATTCAGCCATGTCATAATAATAGTGGATGAGCTCGCCTTTAGTAATGCCTTCATCCTTCCAGAAAACCTTGTTCAGGTGTGTTCCTTTAACCTGGTTGCGGCCAAAGGTGAATACTTCCTCATCAGCCACTTGTTTGTTGGGTGTTTCCATCACTACGTTTTCTTTGTTTTTATCAATGCGCAGTCCTTTATAAACCGGCTGCCGCAAATGGCCGTCGGCCGTCCACTCTGCGTACCAAACCTCACACACTAATTTCGGCTTTATCCAGGTTACTTTTGTGCGCTGATGCACTTTCTCATCAAAGGGTTTTTGACTGGTTTCAAGCGAATGCATTTTTTCATAAAGCTCACGGATCGAAGCCTCATTAAAACCAGTCCCACAATTGCCGATATACCTGATCTTCTTTCCTTCATTGATCCCAAGCACCAATGCGCCAAAATGTTTTCTTAATCCGGTTGGAGCCGTAAATCCACAAATAATAGCTTCCTGCGAATTCTGCAATTTAAATTTTTGCCATCTGTCGGACCTCTTGCCGCTTACATAGGAACTGTGTATATCCTTGCCGATAATCCCCTCCCAGCCTTCTTTTTTAGCCTTTGCGAAAAGTTCCGCTCCCTTGCCTGCTATATGGTCGTTGTAAATAATTCGTTTGCTTTTTAGGGAGACGATCAACGCATTTAGCAGCTCCTTGCGCTTGCTTAATTCCATTCCGCGCAAGTCATGTGCATTGAGTTTTAGCAGATCGAACACATAATATTTCAGCGTCCCAACGGTGGTGTCTTTTTTGTAATTCTGTATATGCTGAAATTTGCTGACACCTTCTTTGTCCTCGATCACCAGTTCTCCATCCAGGATAACGTCCTGCTCAATTACTTTTAGCTCATCAATAACATCTTTATAGTCCTTACTGAAGTCGACGTTATTGCGCGAGATTAGCTTAGCTTTTTTACCAGAATATCCGATAGCCCGGTAGCCATCAAGTTTCTTTTCATATATCCAGTCCGGATCATCAAAAACTTTGGCTTCCAGTTTGGCCATCATGGGTGCATAGGCTTTCTCCCCTGCCGGTTCAGCATCCGCTTCTTCCTCCGTCTTTTTAGTTTCTTTTGGTTTGATACTCTCATGCTTTGATGAGGCCGCCTCGACTTCACCATGCTTGTTATTCCCAAGCTTTTTTACATCGGCAGGCACCAGGCTTTCGCTGTCATATTTTTTGGTGACGGCAAAATGGTCTTTATGTTTGATCAGCAACCAGGAGTTATCTTCGGCGCTGTGTAGTTTTACAAGCGCAAATTCGCCCTTCAATTTCTCCCCATTCAGCTTGAATTTCAGGTTACCTGCTTTCAATCCGGCACGTAGGGCTTTTATGTCATTTGCCCTATTTTCTTCCAGTGATGTATAGGTTCCTTTATCCCAGATCATCACCACGCCTGCACCATAGTTTCCCTGCGGAATGATGCCCTGGAACTTCCGATAATCAAAAGGATGATCTTCCACCATCATGGCTAAACGCTTATCGCCGGGGTTCATCGACGGGCCTTTCGGGACGGCCCAGCTTTTCAATACGCCATCCAACTCAAGCCTGAAATCATAATGCAGTCGCGTTGCATGGTGCCGCTGGACTACGAAAGCCAGGTGTTTATGGTCACTTTTGCCACCTTTAGGTTCAGTGGTCTTGGTAAAAACCCGCTTCTTGATATACTCCGCCAAGCCCATATTATGCCCCCTTCCGTGCGTTCAGACTCTGCATCAATTGGTCGTACAGGTCGTTATTGGTGGTCTTATGCGGTTTCAGCTTCTTGATGGTAGGACGCTTGCCCTTTGCTTTAGCTTCGATTATTTTGAGTAACTCCTGGTGGTAATCATCCTTGAATTTCGATACATCAAATTTCTCTTCGTATTGTTTGATCAGTGCTACACCCATGTCCAGCTCTTTTTTGCCTACTGTAATATCATCATCGATATTCAGATCATCCGTATTCCGAATTTCTTGTGCGAAACGGATTCTGGTAACTACCAACACATGCTCCACCGGGTGAACAATACATAAGCTCTCGGTGCTGCGTAAAACAAATCGTGCCAGACCTGCCTTGCCGGTCTTCCGTAGCGCTTCCACCAAAAGCGCATAGGCTTTGCTGTTTTTAGTATCAGGTTCGGTATAATACGATGTTTCATAATACATCGGATTGACTTCCGAAATACCTACAAAACTTTCTATTTCGATCACTTTACTTTTCTCGGGCGCTGCATCTTCAAAATCACGATCTTCCAGTATCACGTAATCATCGTCCAGTTTATACCCTTTCACGATCTTGTCATAAGGCACTTCTTTATGGGTGCTCTCATTCACTCGCTGATACCGGATGCGCGAATGGTCGCGACTATCCAGCATATCCAGTTCAAGCGAACTGCTTTGCACAGCCGAATACAATTTAACAGGAATATTAACCAGTCCGAATCCAATCGAACCTTTCCATATCGATCTCATAGCCAATTGTTTTACAATTAGTATAACTATAGAGAAGCGGGTTAGGTTTTATAGATTAATGTTTTTCGTAGGGGGCCGTGTAGCTTAGGCTAACCTATAAAATTTGATTAGCCGGATATAATCGTCGATTTCACCAAACGTTCCTATGGAACGCATTTGCTGGTAATTACTTTTTCTACCAATCAGACGTCCTGATGGGACGAAAAAACAAAAATGCGTTCCATGGGAACGCTTGGTTGGTAGAAATATCGTCAAAAAGATCCTTTTCGTTCTGTAGGAACGTTTGGTGGTTGCCGAATTAAAGGTAGCGCAATGATATCTACATGTAGGAGACGCGATGCGTCGCGTCTCCTACACCTTTTGCAATTTTGTCCATTTGATGATCCACCAAACCAATTCAGCGGTTAGCAGGGCGCAAACAGCAAATAAAGCAGGGATGATACCATTCCCTGTCGATACCAAAGCGCCTGACAAAGCCACCGCATATACCACCAACGGTAACAAAGCCATCACACAAAGTCCGAAGATGCTGAGCGGAATTTTGAAAGGTCGCAGTGTATTAGGCTCGACGAGACGAAGGCGGATCAGCGAGATATATTCTAAGAATAGCCCGGCACCATAAACGGTGACGTCGATGATGAGCAGGTCTGCAAATGTCCATAGCACCATAAAGCTCACCACTAAGGAGCAAATGATAATAGATATATAAGGCGTTCCGAATTTGGGGTGCAGTTTGTTCAGCCATTTGGGTAGCAGTCCATCGTCAGCCATCACTTTCGGTACACGAGATACGGATAGCAATACCGCTGCGTAAATCCCAAGAGTACTGGCCATCCCCCCTGCGGCGAGCATGATGCCAAGCCATCTGCCGCTGATCAGAACACCTAGTTGAGGAAAGCCTTTATCTGTTAAAGCAGTGGGATCAATGTGCGATTGTTGTGCAACAAGTATCGCGAAGAAATAAACGACCAATACCAAAATGAATGCTGTAAAAACAGAAATAAGGTACGACCGCACTGGTTTCTCCACTTCTTCGGCATAGGTGGTAACGTTATCCCATCCCAGGCAATTCCACATCACGGTATACAAAGCCATACCCATTGATGGGTAGCTGATCCCTTTCAACGACGGTGAAGGAATTGACAAGCCGCCCGTGTGACGATAGAAAAAAGCGATTATCAGTACCAAGAAAGGCGTCAATACAGCCACGCTTAAGATAAGCGATACTCTCCCTACCGGCACAATCCCTAAAATATTCAATCCGGCTGATGCCCAGATAATGCACAGGCATACAGGTATTTTGTAAGCCGCCAATTCAGGGAAGAAAAAGGTGGCATATTCAACAAACAATACCGGGTAAATTGCCAGGTCGACGAAGGTATACAGCCAGGTCCACCAGCCCTCGTAAAACCCCCAGCGGGTTCCTAAAGCATATTTCACCCAGCGGTAATAGCCGCCTTCTATAGGCATCATGCTGTTTAACTCCAATACAGTAAAAATGGCGGGTACATCCCATACCATTGGGGTCAACAAAAGCAATAGTAAAGCTCCATGCTCACCAGCGTAGGATAAAAGTGGCTCGAGTCCATAAGGTCCGCCGGAAACGGTAAAAAAGATCACGGCAACCAATTGCAGCGGACGTATCTTCTTTATGGCAGGTGATGCGGGCATGTTTGCCGATAAAAATATTGTTTTTGATGGGATTTGACACCAGCTTTCGCTAACAATTCTATATTTGAATAAAATCTAACCTGATGAGAAAGAATTTACTGACACTCCTTGTCGTGCTCTGCACTTTTTCCCTGTCATTTGCCCAACAGAAAGCCCCGCGTTTCCATGTTATCGCGCTTTATGAAAACGGCGGTCACCATGTGGAATATTCCAAAGCGGCCAAGGTGTGGCTGGATAAACTGGCAGCCGACAGTAGTTTCAGCATCGATTATATCCAGAACACGGATAAAATAAATGAAGAGTTTTTGAGCCATTATCAGCTATTCCTCCAACTGGATTACGCTCCTTATGCCTGGAAACCCGATGCTGCTAAAGCCTTTGAAAAATATATTGAGGAAGGCCGGGGCGGATGGATCGGCTTTCATCATGCAACACTCCTAGGCGAGTTTGACGGTTACCCGATGTGGCAATGGTTTTCCGAGTTTATGGGTGGCATCCGCTGGAAAAACTATATCGCCACATTTGTGCAGGGCGACGTGAAAGTAGAAGACAAGCAGCACCCGGTAATGAAAGGCGTTCCGTCTTCGTTCTGGATAAAAACCGAGGAGTTTTATACCTATGATAAAAGTCCACGGCCGAATGTGCATGTGATAGCCAGCGTAGATGAAAATTCTTATATCCCCAAATCGGATGTGAAAATGGGCGATCATCCGGTGATCTGGAGCAATGAGCATGTGAAGGCACGAAACGTATATATTTTTATGGGCCACTCTCCCGACCTGTTTCAAAACGACGCTTACAAAAAGCTATTTACGAATGCTATTTTCTGGGCCTCTGCCAAACCATAAAACCTGAAATACGATGAAATATCTTCAATCTGCACTTGTCAGCTTATTGCTGATGCTTTCCTTATCTGCTTTTGCCGAACCTGTTATTTATGTAAGCCAAATAGGTTTTGACACGAATGGACCAAAAATAGCCGTCATCGGATCGGATGCTACGTTACCTGCAAAAACAGGATTCTCCATAGTTGACGCTGGTTCAGGCAAGATTGCGTTCAGGGGATTTCTAGGCGCAGGGCAAAAGGTGGAAGATTGGTATAAGGATAAAACTTTCTATCAGGCTGATTTTTCATCGTTCAAAAAAGATGGCAAGTACAAACTGACCATTACTATTTCCGGCAAAAAATATGCTTCTGAACCATTCCAGGTCACACAATATGGCTTAGCGAAACTGACGCTATCCTCCATCATCCATTACTACAATAAGCAAAGGGCAAATACGCCTGAAGAACTGGAAGCCGATCAGCATATCAAACTTTATGGCAGCGATAAGACCGTCGATCTGCGCGGTGGATGGTGCGATGCATCGGGTGATGTGAGCAAGTACTTTTCGCATTTGTCGTATGCCAATTTTATGTCGCCGCAGCAGATACCGCTGGTTACCTGGTCGATGGTAAGCGTGGATGAAAAGATTCCGGGTCTGCTTACCAAATGGGGGCTAAAGGACTCACTGGAAACTGAAGCCTGCTACGGCGCTGACTATATCATGCGTTCGCTTTCGGCAGAAGGTTATTTTTATGAAACGGTATTCAGCTATTTCAGCAAAAACCCGAACGATCGCCGCGTAGTGGGCCTGCGTGCAAACAGCGTAACCACCAATGAATACCAGGCTGCCTTCCGCGAAGGCGGCGGCATGGGAATAGCTGCATTGGCGCGTATTTCGAGAATGAAAAAGCACGGTGAATTCACTTCGGAACAATACCTCGCCGCTGCCAAACGTGCATTTGAGCATCTGTTGGTAAACAATACCAAATACGATGACGACGGCAAAGAAAACATCCTTGATGATTACTGTGCGTTAATGGCTGCCACAGAACTTTGGATAAGTACCAACAATACTTCCTATCGTGATGAAGCACGCAAACGCGCTGAGAATTTGAACAAGCGCATGTCTGACCGCGGTTACTTCATCGCCAACGATGGTAACCGACCTTACTGGCATGCATCGGATGCAGGGATGCCTGTGGTAGCCTTATCAAGATATCTGACCAAAGAAACGGATCCGGCATTAAAGGCGAAATCTCTCCAAACCATAAAAAAGGCACTGGATTACAATTTAAGAGTTAGTCGTGAAGTGGCTAACCCTTTTGGTTATGCACGGCAGAGCTTTTTGTATCAAGACAAAGTAAAAGACGGCTTTTTTATTCCTCATGAAAACGAAACCGGTTGGTGGTGGCAGGGCGAGGATGCGCGTTTGGGTTCATTAGCTACCGCAGCAATTGTTGGCGGAAGGCTGGCTTACCCGGCGCAAAGTGCATGGGGCGTGAAATCATTCCTGGCGAATTTTGCCTCGCAGCAATTGTCCTGGATAACCGGTTGCAATCCCTACTCCATGTGTTTTATGTATGGCTTTGGTAAAAACAATGTGCCTTACATGCATTCCAGTTTTGGGCATGGTTCGCAAAAAGGCGGCATCTCCAATGGCATCACAGGCAAAGATGGCAATGGCGATGGTTCGGGAATCGATTTTAAGACCGAAGCCGAGGGCAACGAATGGCGCTGGACGGAGCAATGGATACCCCACGCTGCCTGGTTTATGCAAGCCATCGCTGCAATGGCCGAGCCTGTTGCCAAAGGCAAATAAGCCCCTACTGGTTAAGAAATAAGCTTTTGTTGATAAAATGGCTGCAATCAGAACAGGGTGATATTTTTTGAAACAGGATATATTGGCTAATATTGGCCGTCTTGGTTGCAATGACAGGATTTACAACCAATACAACATTTACAACTAATACAACCAAATTTAACATGTTATCACGAGACGAAATATTCGGTTATCAACCGGATCCAAAATATAAAAAGGCAGTCGCTTACTTCTCTATGGAGTTTGCCATCGACCAGGCATTAAAAATTTACAGCGGCGGTTTGGGTTTCCTGGCAGGCTCGCACATGCGCAGCGCTTATGAACTGAAGCAAAATGTAATAGGCATAGGCATGCTCTGGAAATTAGGCTACTACGACCAGCAGCGCGAAACCAATGCCGATATGAAGCCGATGTTTGTTGAAAAAGGCTACTCTTTTCTACAGGATACCGGCATCATGTTCACCGTTCCGGTTCACGATACCCCGGTTTATGTGAGGGCTTTCCTGTTGCATCCGGAAACGTTTGGCTCGGCTCCGATATTTTTGCTAACCACCAACCTGAACGAAAATGATGAACAATCACGTTCGATCAGCTATAAATTGTATGACTCGAACGAGGCTACGCGCATCGCTCAATCTATTATCCTGGGTGTTGGTGGTGCTATGCTGATCGATAAATTGGGTTTGAATATCGATATCTATCACATGAACGAAGGTCACTCCCTGCCACTGAATTTTTATTTATATTCTAAATTCAAGAGTTTAAAAGAAGTACAAAAGCGCGTGATATTCACTACGCATACACCTGAATCTGCGGGCAATGAGGAGCACAGCTATGACCTGTTGAACAAGATGTCGTTCTTTTATGGCATTCCTGTGGAAGAGGTAAAAAAGGTACTCAGTGTTGATGGCTGGGGATTGAACTATACCCTTGCTGCATTAAAATTCGCCAAGAAAGCCAATGGCGTTTCCAAACTGCATGGCGAAGTTGCCCGCGAAATGTGGGATCATAATCCGGGCATCTGCGAGATCACTTCTATCACCAACGCCCAAAACAAAACTTATTGGAAGGACGATCAGTTTGAAACTGCCTTAGCCGGAAAAGACGACGAGGCGATCATCAAACGTAAGAAAGAAATGAAGCGCCAACTATTCAAAGTAGTGGCTGATCAATGCGGAAAGATATTTGATGAGAATGTATTGACCATCGTTTGGGCACGCCGTTTTGCGGGCTACAAACGTGCCGACCTGATGACCTATGATTGGGATCGCTTCATCAAATTAGTATATGCATCAGAAATGCCGGTTCAGTTAATTTGGGCAGGCAAGCCATATCCTGAAGATTACGGCGCGATAGAACAGTTTAACCAGATCATTCGCAAAATGTGGCCTTTTGCCAATTGCGCGGTACTGACAGGTTATGAATTGGGGTTATCAGCATTACTCAAAAAAGGCTCGGACGTCTGGCTGAACAATCCCAAAATGTATCGTGAAGCATCAGGCACCAGCGGTATGACCGCAGCAATGAACGGCAGCATCAACCTTTCGCTTCCTGATGGCTGGGTTCCTGAATTTGCAAAAGATAAGGAAAACAGCTTTGTGATCACACCGGGCGATGACAACCTGCCACAGCACGACCGCGATATGCTGGAAGCTAAAGAACTCATGGATATTTTAGATAATGACATCCGCCCGTTGTATTATAAAGATCAGAAGAAATGGACATCTATTGTTCGTAAAGCAGCAGCCGATGTTGCTCCTGCGTTTGATTCAGGACGCATGGCGGATGAATATTATAATGTGATGTATCTGAGTAAGTAAATTACGGCTCCGGAGACGCGATGCATCGCGTCTCTACGTCGATATAATACAAAATGCCTCTCCAAATCTGAGAGGCATTTTTATTTTATGGACGCGGTGGAGGAGGAGGCAACGGTCCCCTGGGATGTGGCGGTGGTTTTGGCAACCTGATATGCACACTTCCGTGATGGCGCTTGTAATGCCTATGGCGGCGCCGATGACGTGACGGTCTTGGCGGAGGCGGCGGACGGCGTTGTAACAAGACAACCGGGCCAACCAATGTTTTTGCATTGGCTTCTTTTGCAAACCCAAAACTTAAAACAGTCACAGCCGCAATGATCAAAAATCTACTAAACTTCATGTAAATTGAATTAGCGTTAAAATTAAATTGATAACCTAAATGTAATTATTAAGTTCATTAATACTCCTCAAAAGAACCCACTTTAGGCATTTTTATTACATTTGAAAAAAGTAAAAACAGATAGCAATGGCGTTTTTAGAAGAGAGGGACAAACAATCGATAGAGAAGGAAACACAAATGCAGGAACAAAAATTACAGCAATTGTTGCAATACGTTTCGCAGCACTCGCCATTTTATAAGGAGCTGTTTGAAAAGCATCAGATCGACATTGGCAATATTAAAACCATTGCAGATTTGGCTCAGATACCACCAACCCATAAGGAGGACCTGCAGCAGCGTAACAACGATTTTCTGTGTGTGCCTGCTGAACAGGTAGTAGAATACACCTCAACTTCAGGCACTTTAGGCGGACCGGTTACCATTACCCTTACAGAAAATGATCTGAACCGTTTGGCTTATAACGAGTATAACTCCTTCTCGTGTGCAGATGGTTCTAAAGGAGACATTTATCAGCTTATGCTGACACTCGATCGTCAGTTTATGGCTGGTATCGCGTATTACTCCGGCATCCGTAAACTGGGAGCTGGGATTATTCGCTTAGGCCCCGGAGTACCGGCTTTGCAATGGGAAACTATCAAACGATTAAAACCGACAGCCATAGTTGCAGTACCGTCATTCATATTAAAGCTGATCAATTTTGCTAAAGAAGCAGGCATCGACATCAATAAAACTTCGGTTAAAAAGGCCATTTGCATTGGAGAAAACATCCGTAATACGGATTTCTCGCTGAACATGCTTGGCAAAAAGATCACCGAATCGTGGGATATCAAGCTGTATTCAACCTACGCATCAACTGAAATGCAAACGGCATTTACCGAATGTGGTGAAGGTAAAGGCGGCCATTATCAACCTGAACTGGTGATTGTAGAGTTGCTGAATGAAAATGATCAGCCTGTAGAACCCTATACTGCCGGCGAAGTGACCATCACCACCTTAGGTGTAGAAGGCATGCCGTTAATCCGCTATAAAACCGGCGACATATGCATGTATTTTGATGAGCCTTGTGCCTGTGGCAGAACAAGTTTGCGCCTGTCATCTATTATGGGTCGCAAAAAACAGATGATCAAATTCAAGGGCACGACACTTTACCCGCCTGCACTTTTTGATCTGTTGAATGAACGTGAGGAAATACTGGATTATGTAGTAGAAGTTTCATCCAACGAAATTGACCTTGACCAGGTATTGCTTTATGTCGTTCCTGCAGAAGATAGCGAAGAATGCGATCACCGTATCCGCTCCTATTTACAGGCCAGATTAAGAGTGAGCCCACACATCAAATACGTTAGTGCCGAAGAGATACAGAAGATGCAGTTCAACGAGGCTAACAGGAAGCCTGTGAAGTTTATTGACAGAAGGATTTGATTTCGGAATGCGAAATGTTGAATGCGGAATAACGTTAATTCAATAAAACTTCTGCAATCGGCATTCCGCCTTCCGCATTGAGTACTATTTTCCTACCTTAGCCTATTAATTTAAAAACCCGAAAAACATACATTTTGCCCATGGCACCTATTGGACAAGGCGCACTTTCTTTAAACGATTTTGCTGAGCTGATATTTAGAAATGAGAAAGTTGTTTTGGATAAAGACGCTTTAAACAAGGTAAATACCAATTTTGAGTTCCTTAAAAAATTCTCGTCGCATAAACTTATTTATGGCATCAATACTGGTTTCGGTCCGATGGCGCAGTATAAGGTGAGCGAGGAAAATATCTTACAACTTCAATATAACCTCATCCGCAGCCATTCGTCCGGCAGCGGTAAACTGATCCCGGCACAACTTTCAAAAGCGTTGATGATAGCCCGATTGAACAGCTTTATGCAGGCTTATTCAGGCGTTCATACTGATGTGGTGGAGTTGCTGAGGGAAATGATCAATAATGACATTTGTCCATGTATTTATGAGCATGGAGGCGTAGGTGCCAGCGGCGATTTGGTACAGTTGGCTCACTTAGGATTAGTACTGATTGGCGAAGGCGAAGTGATATTTGAAGACGCGGTTCATCCGACAATCGATATATTCAATAAATTCAATATCAAACCACTTTCTATTCATATCCGTGAAGGTTTGGCAGTGCTGAACGGCACTTCGGCCATGACCGGCATCGGCATGCTGAATATTTTACAGGCGAGGAAATTATTGAGCTGGTCGGTGTTATTTTCGGCTATGATCAATGAGATTGTCGAGGCTTTTGACGACCATTACTCTTATGAGCTGAATATCGTGAAGCATCATAACGGGCAGAATAAGATCGCTTCGTTGATGCGCGATATTTTGCAGGACAGCAAAATGATCCGCGACCGCTCGGAGCATTTATACAATCCGGATAACCTTGACCAGGAAGTGTTTGAGGACAAGGTTCAGGAATATTATTCGCTACGCTGCGTAACACAGATTTTGGGTCCTATCTATGACACCATCAACCAGGCAGAAAATGTAGTAGTCAATGAGATCAACTCGGTGAACGACAACCCGGTTATCGATCATATCAATCATAATATTTTCCACGGCGGTAACTTCCACGGTGATTACGTATCGCTGGAGATGGATAAGCTAAAGATTTCTATTACCAGGTTATCTATGCTGGCTGAACGTCAATTAAATTATCTGCTGAACAATAAGCTAAACCAAAAACTCCCTCCATTTGTAAACTTGGGTGTATTGGGGTTGAACTTCGGTATACAAGGCATGCAGTTTACTGCTACATCTACAGTGGCGGAAAATCAAACGCTGTCATTTCCGATGTATGTACACAGCATCCCGAATAATAACGACAACCAGGATATTGTGAGCATGGGTTGCAATGCAGCTTTGATGACAAAAAGGGTGATCGACAATTCATTTGAGGTTTTGGCTATTCATTTAATGACCATCCTGCAGGCGATTGATTATCTTGAATGTCACGACAGGTTATCATCTTCGTCGATGTCATTGTATGATAAAGTTCGCGCCATATTCCCCAAATTTATTGAGGATCAACCGCGATACAAGGAAATGGCAAGAGTAAAAGACTTTTTGATAGAATCAGACCATATCTCCGTTTTTTAAAATGAAATGCGCGTTAGTCACTGGTGGTTCAAGGGGCATAGGCAGGGCAGTCTGCTTAAAGATGGCCTCATTGGGTTATCACGTGTTGATCAATTATAAAAGTAACACCGAAGAGGCAAACAATACACTTTCGCAGATCACACAAACCGGTGGCAGCGGCGAACTATTACAATTTGACGTAGCTGATCGTGGACAGGTAAAACAAGCTCTGGGTGGGTGGGTCGAAGCTAATGAAGAAAATAAATACATCGAAGTGCTGGTAAACAACGCCGGCATACGTGATGATAGCCTGATGGCCTGGATGGGCGAAGAACAATGGGACAACGTGCTCAAAACCAACCTCGACAGCTTTTTTGCGGTGACCCGTTTGGTGCTAAACAGTATGCTTGGCCGCAAATATGGGCGGATTATCAATATTGTATCGCTTTCGGGTATAAAAGGCTTAGCGGGGCAAACCAATTACTCTGCCGCGAAAGCGGGTGTTATAGGCGCTACGAAAGCATTGGCACAGGAAGTAGGAAGGCAAGGCATTACCGTTAACGCATTGGCTCCAGGCTTTATCAAAACCGATATGACCGAGGGTTTGGATGAAAAAGAATTGAAAGCATTGATCCCTGCGAAACGCTTTGGTTTGCCAGAGGAAGTGGCACATGCGGCTGCTTTCTTTGCTTCGGCTGAGGCTGCTTATATCACCGGGCAAGTACTATCTATCAACGGCGGTTTGTATACATGATGCTGCCTGTTGAAAATATCATCCCGCTTATTCCACAAAAGCCACCTTTTGTAATGGTGGGCAAACTACTTTCTACGGACGAATTGCACACCCGCAGCAGTTTCACAATTGACCCCGATAATGTTTTTGTGAAAAACGGAGTCTTCCAGGAAGCAGGTCTGATGGAAAACATCGCGCAAACAGCAGCCTTGCGCGCGGGGTATGTGGCCCAATCAGAAAACAAGCCGGTTGCCGTTGGATACATTGGGGCGGTAAGTCATTTTGAAATATTCGATTTGCCCAAAACAGGCGATGAGATTGAAACCGGCATCTGGGTTGAAAACCAAATATTCGACATTACCGTACTTTCAGGTAGAGTTTGGCATAATGGAAATTTACTCGCACAATGCGAGATGAAATTGTTTATCAGCAATAAATAAGATGGAAAAGGATGTATTTGTAGTTGCTGATAATGTGTTATCGCCCATAGGCAAAACCACTATTGAGAATTTTGATCAGCTTAAAAAGAATGCCTCAGGAGTAAAGGAGCAAAATAACCAGGCAATTTCACCAAAGCCATTTTTTGCTTCGCTTTTCAATGAAGGCGATATCAATATCGAATCCGGTAAAACCAAATTCGAGCAATTACTGATCGATTCGATATCCGATGCCCTGCAAAATAGCGGCATCGATCCAACTGATAAAAAAACGATACTGATTATTTCCTCAACCAAAGGCAATATCAGTTTGCTGGAGACTGAAGTGCATACGCCCGAGTTGGAAAAGCGGATCGCATTATCAACTTCCGCCCGATTAGTTGCAGAACATTTTGGCTTTGTCAATATGCCAATCATCATTTCCAATGCCTGCATTTCAGGCGTAATGGGAGTTATTACCGGAATGCGTTTATTGCGAACAGGACAATGTGAAAATGCCGTTGTAGCAGGGGCGGATGTGATCTCCTCGTTTATATTGTCGGGCTTTGAATCTTTCCAGGCATTAAGTCCGCAAGTATGCAGGCCGTTTGATAAATCAAGGGATGGATTGAACTTGGGCGAGGGTGCAGCAACGATCATCTTGTCGACCAATAGAAAATATTCAGAAAATATTAAGGTACTTGGTGGTTCAGTAAGTAATGATGCCAATCACATTTCTGGTCCGTCGCGTACCGGACAGGAATTGAGCTTTGCTATTGATCAATCGCTAAAAGAAGCCGGGTTATCAACTGATGATATCAGCTTTATCTCAGCACACGGCACGGCAACGCCTTATAATGATGAGATGGAGGCTACGGCTATGCAATTATCTCACCTACAATCTGTGCCTTTAAACAGCCTAAAAGGATACTATGGGCATACACTTGGTGCAGCGGGGTTGATCGAATCGGTTATTTCTATTCAATCATTGAAAGAAGAACTATTATTACCAACTCCAGGATATAATGAATGCGGGGTAAGCCAGCCGGTAAACGTGATTGCCAATTTGCAACCAATCCAGGCTAAAACCTTCTTAAAAACAGCATCCGGCTTTGGAGGATGTAATGCTGCGGTGATTTTTGGCAAATAATAAATATTTTTGGGCAGATAAGGTAAGGACAAACATTGCTGGCAGAAAATCATATCATAAGCAGTTGTTTAATTGAGCAGGGAACTGTTGTTAAAGACGGCTCCATGCTTTTTGAAAACAAAGAAGCTGATCTGGCTGATTTTCTATTATCCGTCTATCAGCATTTTCAGCTTAATTATCCCAAGTTTTATAAAATGGACAGCCTGAGCAAGTTAGGTTGGCTGGCTTCGGAAGTGTTGCTGAAGGACAGTTTTCAGAAAAATCAATATCAGCCTGAAGAAGTGGGTTTGGTTTTAGCTAACCGGAATTCCAGCCTAGATAACGATATCAGATATTTTGAGTCGGCTAAGGAAATTGCAAGTCCGTCGCTGTTTGTTTATACTTTGCCTAATATTGTAATCGGGGAGATTTGTATCCGTAACAATTTTAAGGGCGAACATGGGTTTTATATCCAGGATCAATTTGATGCAGGTTTTATTGCTTGCCAAGTAAACTATCTTTTGGATCACAATATTCTAAAAGCCTGCATTTGCGGCTGGGTGGATGTGCTGGATCAAAATTATAAGGCGACCTTGTACCTGGTTGAGAAAAATCCGACTGACAGCTCTAAGCCATTTTCAATAAAAAATATCAATAGTATATTCGAAACAAATTAAAATTGCGGGTACGCAGGGAGACGCAAAGTATTGCGTCTCTACGGTAGACAAAATATGGGTTCATCAGTATATATAGCAGGCGCAGGCGTTATTTCGGGCATTGGGAACAATGTAGCAGAGCACCTTCGTGCATTTGAACAGGAACAAGCGGGGATGAGTGCTATTACGATGCTGAACACTATTCACAAAGGCGAACTTCCTGTTGCTGAAGTAAAATTAAGCAACGAGGAGCTGGCTGCTATGACAGGGCTATCTCCTAACACCAGTCGGACAGCACTACTAAGCCTGGTTGCTGCCCGTGAGGCATTGGATGATGCTGCAATATCCGATTTTAAATCATTACGCACAGGCTTCGTCTCAGCAAACACCGTCGGCGGAATGGATAAGAGCGAGGATTTCTTTGTTGATTTCCTGGCTGACAACAACAAAGGCCAATTGCGGAATGTATTCGACCATGAATGCGGCAGTAAAACGGAGATCGTCGCCGATAAACTGGGCATTAGCGATTATATGACGACGATCAGTACAGCCTGTTCATCATCTGCCAATGCGATTTTTTACGGCGCGCGGTTGATTAAAAACGATTTGCTGGATGTAGTAATTGCTGGCGGTACCGATGCGCTTACCAAATTCACATTGAATGGCTTTAATACACTGATGATATTAGACAAGCAGCTCTGTAAACCATTTGACGAACACCGCGAAGGCCTTAATTTGGGCGAAGGAGCGGGATATTTAGTTTTGGTGTCTGAGAAAGTGGCTAAAATTTTAACTAAGCCGGCTTACTGCAAACTAAGCGGTTATAATAATAGTAATGATGCTTACCATCAAACTGCATCATCTCCTGACGGTACCGGATCATACCTCGCTATGAAAGGTGCATTGGAGAAAAGCGGATTAAAGCCATCTGATATCGATTATATCAACCTGCATGGCACGGGTACACCAAATAATGATAGTGCAGAAGGCACCGCCGTTAAACGCCTGTTCCACCCGCATTATCCGCCAATGAGCTCGACCAAGTCTTATACCGGGCATACTTTGGGGGCAAGTGGTGGGATCGAGGCAGTGTTTTCTGTGTTGGCTATCAAGCATGGTATTATCTATCCTAACCTGCGATTTGAAACGCAGATGAGCGAATTGCCTTTTCAACCGGAAACCAAATTTTTGAAAGAGCAAACTATCAATCACGTCATGTCTAACTCCTTCGGTTTTGGCGGTAATTGTACATCTTTAATCTTCTCGAGGGCCTGATATGAAAACTTATATCCGTTCGGCTTCGTGCATATCGCCTCAGAAAACCTTCAGGAGTGAAGATTTTCTGGATAATATTGTAGAATATACCGGCACACGCCTCAGCACCATCGAGCCCGATTATAAAGAGTTCATCGACCCAAAACTGATACGCCGCATGAGCCATGTGATCAAAATGGGCGTGGCGGCAGCTAAGGATTGTCTTAATCAGGCTAACGTAGAGATTCCGGACGCCATTATAACAGGCACCGCTTTTGGCTGTATGGAAGACACGATCACTTTTTTAACTCGCATGGTGGAGCAAAATGAGGAACTGCTTCCGCCTACTGCCTTTATTCAATCCACCCATAATACAGTCGCCGCACAGGTGGCCCTGATGCTGAAATGCCATGGTTATAATAATACGTTTGTACATAAAGGCATTTCGTTTGAAAGTGCCCTGATCGACGCTATTATGCTTTTGCGTGAACAGGAAGCTGATAATATCCTGGTTGGCGGTACTGAGGAGATGGTAGAAACAAGCTTTAAAGTACTGACACGTTTAGGATTATATAGGCGTCAATCCACCTCCAACCTGCAACTGCTATCAACCGAAGCCAAAGGCTCTATAGGTGGAGAAGGTGCAGCATTTTTCGTGCTAAGTGATAAAGCGTCCGATAGTAACCTGGCAGAGTTAAGCGCAATTAAGACACTTTATAATATCGACGATATTGAAGCGGGAATTACCAAATTTCTGGCTGAAAATAATTTAAAACCGGCTGATATCGACCTGGTGATCACCGGTAAAAACGGCGATCTGAAAAATGATGCCGTCTACAAACAGTTAAACTCCTCTATTTTCAACAACAGTAACGTTGCTAACTATAAGCACTTGAGCGGTGAGTATTCTACCTCATCGTCATTTGCGTTATGGTTGGCGGCTAATATTATCAAAAGTGGAATAATTCCGCAGGCAGTTATCGAACGGAAGATCAATGATAAGACACCAAAGAAAGTGCTGATATATAATCACTACCTGCATAAATATCATTCGTTGATGTTGGTTTCCTCCATCTAATCAAAACCCATGGCAGAAATAACCAACGACCTGTTCAGCATCAAAGAAATAACCCATGAGGGCGGCGTTATTAAAACAACACTGGGTATTAATTCAGATAGCGAAATATTAAAAGGGCATTTTCCGGGTCATCCCGTAGTCCCGGGTGCCACTATGCTGCAGGTAATTAAAGAGATTTTAGAAGATGTATTAAAAAGCCCGCTCAGACTAAAAAAGGCAGATCAACTTAAATTTATGACGATGATCGATCCGGGAGTTACATCAAGTGTAGAACTTGATATTTCTTATAAGCAAACGGAAGAAAATCCCATCCCAATTACTGCAAAATTGAGTAATGCAGATACGGTCTATTTCAAATTTCAGGGGAGTTTTATAAGGGTAGAATAACCTTATTTTTCATTACCATATTCCAGTGGCATCAGGTCTGCAACTTGCTCCCAGGCCATATAACCTTCAAATAAAAGCGCATTTGGACTGCTAAAGTTACCATTGGCGTCTATGCTTACATTAGGCTCCGACAAGTTCACCATCGAGAATTGTCCGGCTGGTACTATTGCCCCTTTTGGTTTGTCGATTTTGTAGCCACTATCTTTAAATTGATAAGGTTCCTTCTCATTCGCGTACACAACAAATAAACAATCTTTATAGGTAAGCGATTTGAAGTTCTTGTCGGTTACCGTTAATAGCGAGTCAAATAACACTGGTCGCTGATCAAAGAAAATAGGTTTCTCTTTATCATATTTAACGCCCGGTGGCGGTTTATTGATGATCTTATATACCCTAAAACCTTCGCCGATCACTTTGTCATTATATATAGATCTCATCAAATGGGTTATTGATCCGTTATAAGCTGTTGTCCGATTTTTCTGCCATTGTTTAAGCTGTTTATCTGATTTAGCTTTTAGCTCTTCAAATGCCGGGGAACCCTGGTACCAGGTTACATGGGTGCTATCGCTATATTCAAAATTATTGAGCAGGTAATTTATCTTATAACCCAACGCGCTGTTTTCGATCTCGATAAAATCGTCTGCACTTGCTGTAAGTTTTTTTGATCGTTTGCTGTAACGGAAATGCAAAACTTTTGGATTCAATATTTTGCAATCGGATGCATTTGGTGTCGTTCCCAAAAACTGTTTCTTAAATTGAGCATAATGTTCGTCCCAATTTGGATCAAAACTTATGTTTACCTCATTCAATTGATTCGATTTTGGCTTTAGAACGACTGCGAATGATTGGTTGCCGTTCTTTAGCGTCACCGGAACAGTTTCCGGCATAAAGCCCACCATCTTCACCACCAGTTGATACGTACCCGGGATCACTTCAGGCAAGATGAATTCACCTGAACTATTGCAAGCTGTGATGATTTTGGTTCCGGTTAAAAAAACCGTAGCACCCGGCAAAGTTTGCCCTTTATCGTCTTTTACTGTTCCGCCAATAGTATATCGTTCCTGCGCATACACGTTCGCAGTAAGAAACAAAAGCAGTAGCATGAAAAGGTTCCTGGCAAAACTCATTAAGTATGAATGTAATGAGTTTTTTTGAGATGTGAAAACTATGGGAATAATTTGTTCATTCAACAGTTGTAAACTGTCTTCATCCGTAAGTTTCAGTCACAGACTGAAACCAGTTAACTAAAATTAGAAAATTCTTTCTTTTAGTATCTCAACCTTAACGATTTTCCAGGAGCAATTGATCTTTTCCAATTCATAAATCCCTTCTCTTTCGACGGTCCAATTCTTTGAAAAGAAAACAAATACACGGATCGAGGCAGTTGCATGTTGTACTAAAGTTTCAATAATTCTTTGATTTTCTATTTTAAAATCTTTCCGCTCGTATCGGCTGGAGACCTTTTGGATGCGATTAAAATAATTGCTGGTGTCTTTTGTCAATTGCCTTTTATCAATTATTTTTCCATTCACCTGCTTGTATTGCAATCTGTCGCCAAAAAGGTCCATATAGCGATCAAATTGCTTTTGCTCCAAAGCTTCATTGCCCAATTTATGCAAATCGTCAATTTCTTTTATCAATTCATTATCAGTCCCTCTCACTTCGTCCTATGTTGTTCTATATAATCCGCCATCGAATTAATATCTACCAGTACTTTGCGGCCTTCTTTGGGATCCTGGATATTGATGCCGTATTCTCTTTTCAGCAATACGATGAGCTCCAGTGAATCTATGGAGTCTAAACCTAAACCATCGCCAAATAAAGGCTCATCGTCCTTAATATCGGCTGGGGTGAGGTCAGTTAAGTTTAAAAATAATATGATCTGGCTTTTCAGTTTCTCTTTCAGCTCTGTATTCTGTTCCATTCCGTAATTATATTAAATTTTTTCGTTTCAAGCCTAAAAAGGTTATCAATTGCAATACCAGGGTGATCAGTACCAGCGGTATAAGGTATTGCATCACATCGGTTAGTTTACCACCTTCCAGGAATAATCCATAGTAAGCCTGCAGGCACCAGTGCATGGGCGAAAAATTGGCTACAGTCTTTAGAGAAGTATCCATCGCAAAGCTTGGTACCATTAAACCGCCAATAGCAGCCAGTATCACGATAGAGATAGCACCAAAACCATTGCTTTGCTGGTGCGATTCGGCAAACACGCCTACGCAAATGGCGTAGCTTACGGCACACCATCCGCAAATGATGGTTACCACCAGTAAACCGAATACATCCAATGGAATATTCAGTCCCGGCAAACCCATCAGCGGAAAGCCCCAGATACCTAAAGTAAATATCACCACAGCCTGTATTACCGTAACCGTCACATAAGTGATCTGCTTGGATAACAAGCCTACAGCAAAATTGGTTGGCAAGGTTTTTAGGCGGACAAAACTACCGCTCACTTTTTCTCTTACAACACTTCCACCTAAAGACATGATCACAAAAAACATAGCGAAGATCGTCCACGCCGGTACGTTATGCTGTGCTGCATTTGGTGCTCGTAAGGTGCCATTTTTTGATACCGGTATTTCGTTTATTGCTGCTTTATTGCTCAGCATCTCGCTTTCCAGTTTCGCAGGCAATGGCTTTTCGTTGATGGCAAAATAAAGTGTACGCAGAGTCTCGCGGCTTTCCACGATCTGCAGTGCGCTTTGCAGGCCTCCCTTTACCGAAAGTCGCAATTGCTCCTGAATAACAGGGTTATAGTACAGGCTAAGCGGACTTACATCGCCCGTATATCTCTGAACCGAATCGGCCTGTAAGCCAAAACTGACCATTGCCTTGTTAGAGACACTTTTGGCTTTTGCCTTTACTTTTTGAGTGAAATCGCCGGGAATAGTTACGCTTAACAAGGCGTCCTTATCCTTCATCGAATCAGCAATAGTTTTGACGTCCTGATTGTTAGGCAAATTATATACCTTGAACAAGCCGATCTTATTGATCGCATCGATCAACTGTTTGCCTGATTCTCCCGTATCCCGGTTGCAAACCAGGATAGCCATTTTGTTTTTATTGATGAGCTGGAAAGTACTGTTCTGAATATCCGTCACTACTACGACCAATACGATCGGCATGATGAACATTAATGAAAGCCCGATGCCGTCGCGGACCAGCACACGGCAGTCTTTCTTTATGGTGGCCCAGAGCTTAAACATCGTTGCGGTACTCCTTTCCGGTCAGACTCAGGAACAGATCCTCCAGGCTGTCTTGCTGATGCTCTTTGAGCAGATTTGTCAGACTATCCTGCGTGATGATCTTTCCCACATCAATCAATGCTACTTCTTCGCATAAACCTTCTGCTTCGCTCAACTGGTGCGAAGTATAGATAAGTGTAGTACCGTTTTTATTCAATTCCATCAGGTAGTTGATGATGGCGTGGCGCGTTTGCACATCCACCCCCACCGTTGGTTCATCCAATATTAAAATAGCAGGATTATGGATCACACCAATGGCCAGGTTCACCCGGCGTTTCATACCACCAGAGAATTTATCTACCTGTTTATTTCGGACATTTTCAAGACCGAGGATATGAAGCAATTCATCAGTCCTGGTTTTGATCTGCTGTTTATTCAATCCCGACCATGCCCCGAAAAACTCCAAATTCTCAACCGGGCTTAGTTCCTGGTAATATGAAAAATCCTGCGGCACAAAGCCGATCAATTTATTGACATCGTTGTTTTTCTTGCGGACATCATTTCCCAATAAGGTAATCGTACCTGAGTCGGCTGAAAGCAAGCCCGTCATCAAACTAAGCAAAGTAGTTTTACCGGCACCATTAGGACCGAACAAGCCGAAACGCTCCCCCTTCCGCACCTTTAAATTCAGGCCGGAGAAGACAACGCCATCATTGCTGGGGTAATGAAATCCCAGGTTTTCGATGTTTACCGCCAGTTCGCCGTTTGCTACCATTTAATTTTTTTTAAAGCAAGAAAAGCATTCTTTTCCAACTCAGCTATCTCGATCAGGTAATCGCCCATCTGGTTAAAATCCTCCTGGCTGCCTAACCGCCCTTTATATATACCTGCTGCATGTACGGCTGCCGTGCGCCAAAGGTCGCCTGCCTGGGTAAATAATTTTGAAATTTCGGGCAGTTGATCGTTATGCGTATAAGCTTGTGCTTCCTGCAAAAAGGCCCCGTAGATATATCGGAAACCGCCGCCGCCGGTGCCTATCTCCTCTTGCATACGTACCAGTTGCGCCAGGTACGAGCCTGCTTTCTCAAGTCCCAATTTATCGCGCCAGTTTTTTATCTTCTTCCCGGTGTACCTGATGCCGCTCACGCCAGCGAAGTTACCGGGAATGCGCAACATCTGGTTTACGTTTAATTTTATGCCGCTGATGATAGCTTTACTGATCTGCTCATCGGTAATCACTGCTTTACTTTGAGGATAGTATAATTGCCCTTTAGGTGCTAATGCTCCTTTCGCAAAACGTACACGCTCCAATTCATAGCTGGTCAGCTTGGTTGGGGTATCCATTACCGGGTCGCTGATGAGGTAATTATCATCTTCCTTGCCGAAAACTATCAGGTTGTGCGCATTGAAATGAAAACGGTATTCACGGGGGAAATAGGAAAGATAATACACACCCACCTGGCAACCCACCGGGTGGCCTTCTTTTAGCCGTTCAAGTAAATAACTTTCGGCCTGCTCTTTTGAGCTGAATTTTTTGCGGATGACCGGGGTTCCTAAGGCATTGCAGGTACGTTTAAATATTAGCCCCGGGAAAGTGCGGAATGCTATTGCCGGACCATTATTTATCTTGATCAACGGGATATAGCAGAAAAACAGTCCCGCGCCGATGCCAAAGGCCAGCGGTTCGGTAATTTTATTTAATGAGCTTTCGCGTAATAAACTGCTTGTAACCCCTGACTCGCAATGTGCCGACTGGTGGTGTTCAAAATCAAGCTTCATGCACAGTCATGGTTTTTAGATCCTCCACCTTTACGTTAAAGGCATCGGCATATTTTTGAAGTTTTTTATCAGATAGTTTTTTAAACACGTCGGGTTTCAAATGTCTTTTTACCTGCCATTGCCAGAATCCGGAATAACCTGCCAGTATCTCTATATCCATCAACCTGTATTCCATAAAAAACAACAGCGGACTGGCTTCTCCGTTCAGCACTCTTTGTTTGGCTTTGGCAATGCGCTCCTGCACATCCTTCCAGGCCACATCCAATGCACCAATCTTCACATCCCACCCACTGCTCAGTTCGGTCACGTATTTGCCGCTGCTATCGGTAGCGTAGCAAACCTCTTTGGTGATCTTCCCAAGCGCACCCATATCCTGTGGCACATTTTCCTTCTTCATAGAACACGATTATGAGATTTTACGGATTTACAAAGATAACAACTGATTAACTGATTACCGGTTAACTGATCACACTACCGTCAACATAGCATACATATAAGAGAAACGGGCACTTTCAGGCACTAAAAGCAACAGCCTGTTACCTTTCTTCAATTTGCCACTATTAAACAGTTCGTTGATCATCAGGAAGATCGACGCTGCACCTACATTGCCTACTGTATATAAGTTGATGAACCATTTCTCATATGGGATTCCGCCGCCGTAGATCTCTACCAGGTCATATATCCTTGTTCTGAAAAAGTCGCTGGAGATGTGGGGTAGAAAGTAGTCTACGTCGCTTGCGCCAAGACCGCGTCTGTCCATTATTTCTTTGATTTTTTTACCTCCGAGATGAACTATGTTGTCACTCAATAAAGTAATATCCTGCTTAACGCTGAATATCGATTTATTCATGATCTCTTCAGGCGTATAGTCCATAAAGCCTTTCAATGAACCATCCTCCATTTTCTCGCCGCCCATATACATACAGGTATCCATTTCGTTGGCAAATGATGCCCCTTCTATCCAGTCAACACGCAGGCTTAACCCATCTTTATTCGGTTTATCCGACATTAAGAACGCTGATGCCCCGTCTGAAAGCATCCACCTTAAAAAATCTTTCTGAAAAGCGATGAACGGGTTTTCCTCCATCTCTTTCAGCTTCTGTGCTTCTTCTTCAAATACGTCAGAAACCAACAGGCCTGAGAATCTTTCTGAACCTGTAGCAACTGCCAATTTTGTTTCTCCGGTTTTGATGGCCAGGTAAGCAAATTTGATAGCATGCATTCCGGCGCAGCAAACACCTGCCGGCGATACCACTTCTATCGACTCCATTTCGGGCAGCCAACCGTGGGTCATTACACCGTGACTTGGCATTACCTGGTCGGGCGATGAGGTGCCGCATGAAAGCAGTTCGATCTCCTTTATTTTCTCAGGATCATTCTTAAATAATTCTTTCACAGCCAGGGCGGTCATCTGCGCATTGGTATGGGTCGATTTGCCGTTCTTGTCCAGCGCATAATAACGGTTGGTAATACCGTTATTGCGCAGCACGATCTTTTTCGACTTGGACGGACGGCCATCGATATAACCCAGATACTCCTCCATCTCATCATTCGCCACAGGCCCGTTCGGGAAATATGCAGAAGTTGCGTTTATATAAACCTGGTTAGACATATTTTATATTACTTGTAAATAGTTTTGTTTCTTGGTTTTTATTCGTTTAGCTGAAAATGGCCTGATAAAAATTGCATCTAAAATAAGAAGAACAGGCGCACCTAAAAACAGCGCAACAAAAAGATAATATTTGAACGCCGATATCCATGGCGCCTTGTTTTTCCGCTTGGCAATAAACTTGGCCCAGGCCGCAAAAATAAATTTTGCCTTCCCTTCAATAAACATCAGTGGATATTTTACCACAACAGCTTTTTTGTCCAAAAGTTCTTGCTGCAGATTATTCCAATCTCCTGTCTCTAAATGCGTTGCGACAATCTCTCCGAATACCGACGTATTTCTAATATCTTCATCAGACACTCCCGGTTTCGGGAAAATGTTCAGATAGCGTTCCTTTTTGCCCGTAAGCATCCAGTAGAATATCGTAATAAAGCTTATCGGGTTCAAATGTTTATCAACCAAAGCAACATTACCTACTAATTTACCTCCGGCATCCTTCAGCGATTTCCGTATTCGGACAAAAGCATTCAACCACATATTACGCCCGGCACTGATGGTAACCACAGGTGTGTCTTTTAACACCGCCTTAAATTCCGGGCTATTGATGATAGAATTTGACGGTATACTCGGCGACAAAAACCAGGGTTGGTAGCCCAGTATCACTAAATCGTAAGATTTCTCTTTCAACTCGAATGGCTGCAAAGCAGTCGGCACACTTAACACGCAATCAGGCATTACCGAAAAGAAATGATTGCCTTTCCACGGAAATTTATACTCTGTAACAGGCTGTACCTGAACTTTTTCTACTATTGCACCAGCTTCGGCTATCGGAGCTGTGAATGAGTTGATGATATCACCCATTTGTCCCGATTGCGTATAATAAATAGCCAATACTTTTTTATCCATTCTGCGGCAAAGTTAGAAATCTTCCTTGTGCAACACCTTTGAATTTTCGCAGTAGTCTAAAATTGCATGGCGCACCGCCGGGGATTGGCTCTTGAAATTTTTGATCACGATAGCCTTATCCTTTTCAATATCCGAATGATACTTTACAATCTTCGGAGCATGCTCTTCAATTGCAAGCCGCAAAAAGTGAAACTCTGTATTTTCAGGATCAGCTAATAATGCTGTTTCCAGTTTGATGCGCCCCTGTTTGAACGAAGCAAGCCTATCCTTGGCTTTTTTTAGTAATCCGGCTTTCTTCATCAATAGTGCACCCTCATACCCCTCACGCTCTTTTTCGGGTGCTGATTTGACGGCCTCCAGCTCATTGGTAATGGTTTCCAACGTGCCCGATTTCATCACTTCATAAAACTCAGCCTTTTCAAATTTTTGTGGATGCGCATTTATTTTTACTGATATGAAGAGCAGTAAAATAACGCTTATGAATCCTGATTTCAGTCTTATATTCATATATTAAGCGATACCAAACATAATAAATAATAAATGGCGGGGCAACCTGTTAGCTGTTATACTTACACTTATAAATTCAATATTAACCTCAAAAAGTGGCTTATATTGCAACATTATGCTTAAAAACTAATTAACTTTTGCTTACTTTGAGGCTGCATTTTTAGAAGCAACGAGTTTATAGCTGATTAAGTCCCCTGTTAAGACAAGCTAAGCATACAAAAGTTTAAAATTTCTGAAGTGAGTAATAACGCGCCATTGCCCGGTTTATGGGCTATTATTTTAGGGGGATCAAGTGGGTTTGGATTTGCAACTGTCGAAAAGCTGGCGCAGAAGGGAATGAACATCGCGGTGCTTTACCGCGAAACTTCAATTGGCGAAAAAGCATTAGCGGGAAAATTCGCAAAGATAGCTTCTGAAAATAATACCACCATTTTACCTTATAATATTAATGCTCTAAGCACCGAAGGACGGGAGACTTTTCTGGAAAGATTTAAGGCCGAAAGCAAAACCCCAAAACATAAGGTAAAACTATTATTGCATTCCATAGCGCGTGGAAACCTGAAGCCTTTGGCAGGTGTGAAAGACACCAATGATGAGCTTTCTACAGAAGATATTCAGTTCACCAGTTATGCCATGGCAAATAGTTTATTAGATTGGACAAGGGCCATACTCGATGCGGAGCTTTTTCATCATGATGCCCGTGTTATCGGCCTCACCAGCGAAGGTGCACACAAACATTGGGATGGTTATGCAGCAGTTTCGATAGCCAAAGCATCGCTGGAAAGCCTGGCTAAATACATGGCTGTAGAATTTGCGCACTTCGGATTAAAAACAAATTTGATACAAGCTGGTATTACAGCTACGGCGTCGTTAAAAATGATACCGGGAAGCGAAAAATTATTAGAGATAGGCAAAAGCCGCAACCCGATGGGCAGAATGACGCAACCGGAAGATGTGGCTAAAGTGATCGCGTTATTATGCAGCGATGATGCCTTTTGGATAAATGGCGCATTGATCCATGTAGACGGGGGGGAACACTGTAGGTAGATGTGCAGATGGAGTGGATATGCAAATGTGCAGATGCGAGGGTGTGCAGATGAATTTATTATTTTTATAATGAGGGATTTACTTTTGGGAATTTCATAATCTAACTATCATGATTTTTTCATCTGCACATTTGCAAATTCGCACATCTGCACATCGAAAAAGCACATTAATAAAATATGTATAAAAGTATACTCGACCAGCTTCCTTATAAATCATCCTTCCGCTTTGTGGATCATATCACTGTGCTGGATGACGACGGGGTAACCGGCGATTATACTTTGCGGCCAGATTCCTTTTTTTATGAGGATCATTTTGTAGGGAATCCGGTTACACCGGGGGTGATTATTACCGAAATAATGGCGCAGATAGGCTTGGTGGTGCTGGGTATATTTTTGTTATCAAAAGAGGCTGAGGCAGGTAAAGAGGAAACGAATTTTCCATTATTTACCTCGACCGATATTTCGTTCCATAAAATGGTTTTGCCGGGCGAAAAGGTGACGGTTGTCTCAAAAAAACAATATTTTCGTTTCGGCAAGCTAAAATGTTATGTCGAGATGTGGGACAGTTCTAATGATTTAATCGCAAAAGGAATGTTTTCGGGCATTGTAAAAAGGGTGGATATTAAAAGATGAACAGGCGCGTTGTGGTAACCGGGTTAGGCATTGTGGCGCCTAACGGAATAGGGATACCAGCTTTTTTAAATGCTATACAGCATGGAGTTTCGGGAATAAAATTTATACCGCTGTACGAGGAGCTCCACATGAGCTGCCAGGTAGCGGGGCAACCTGCCTTTGAGTGGGAAAATCTGCGCAATTATATATCAGAGGTTACTTTCTATGGTCTTAAAGGGACCAACATTGGTTACGGCATCACCGCAGCTATGGATGCCTGGACTGATTCAGGCATGACTTTCGATACCGAAGAACCACGCTGGGAAACAGGTTGTGTTTTCGGGAACAGTACGCCTGATACCCAGGCCATGAAAAACGTCATCACCCGCGTCGACAATAAAGAATCGAAAAAATTAGGCTCCCGTGTGGTAGAACAAACCATGAACAGTGGTGTTACTTCCTATATATCAGGCCGTTTGGGTTTGGGGAACAAGGTTATCACCAACTCATCGGCTTGTGCTACGGGTACGCAGGCGGTATTGATGGGCTACGAGTATATTAAGCACGGCTACGCTCAACGCATGGTAGTTGGGAGCGCCGAGCACATAGACCCTTACGTTTTCGGAACTTTTGATTCTATGCGGGTGTTATCGCGCAAGTTCAACGATCAGCCTGAAAAAGCATCACGACCGATGAGCGCAACAGCAGGTGGATTTGTTCCGGGATCGGGTGCAGCAGCACTTATACTGGAAGACCTTGATTTTGCGTTAGAGCGTGGTGCCAGAATTTATGCCGAGGTGTTAGGCGGTTCGTCTAATTCGGGCGGGCAACGCGGTGGAGGATCGATGACGGCGGCCAATTCAACAGGTGTGATTCGTTGTATCGAGGAATCTATACGTAATTCTGGGATACATTCTAACGATATTGACCTGATTAGCGGACACCTGACAGCGACGATGGCTGACAGGCAGGAAATACAGAACTGGAGCCAGGTATTAGGCAGAAGTGGCCAGGATTTCCCACTGACCAACTCATTGAAATCAATGGTAGGGCATAGTTTGAGTGCTGCGGGTTCTATTGAATCTGTGGCATGCGTATTGCAAATATTTCATCAGTTTGTGCATCCAAATATTAACTTAGAGGACCCAAACCCGGAGATAATAAATATGGTGAGCCTTGACAGCTTGCCGACTAGTATGATAAAAAAGGAAATTAACATTGTAGCGAAGGCGAATTTTGGTTTTGGCGACGTTAATTCCTGCTTAATTTTTTCAAAATTTAACAATTAATGACCAGAGAAGAGACTTTAAATGAGCTTAAAAAGGTAATTGCCCCTTATACCGTAAATAAGGAGATGCTGGCCGGCATTAACGACCAGACAGACCTGATAAGAGATTTAAAAATTAATTCGGCCAATTTGGTTGATATTATTATTGACGCAGAAGCTAAATACGATATAGAAATTGATTATGATTCGGCTGATAAAATGACTAACGTGGGCAGCTGTCTGGATGTGATCACCGAAAAAATCAATCAAAAATAAAATGATCAGCACGGGCAATGATATTGTAGCACTCAAGGCTATCAATGTTGCCCGGACCAAACAGCAAAACTTTTACAGCAAGATCATTACCGAAACTGAAAAGGCTCTGTACGACGAGCAATTTTCGGACAGGCTTCTCTTTGAGCAATTTGTTTGGCTGGCCTGGTCAGTAAAGGAGTCTGTTTTTAAATATTTGCAGAGGATCAATCTTGAGTTGGTCTTTTCTCCATCTAAGATTAAGCTTACTGAACTTGAACTACCTGCTGCTGAAGGAGTATCTCATTTTGAAGGTAGGGATTTTAACAAAGGAGCATTTTATGAGAGTGTAATTGATTATAGTCCGCATACTTTTTATTCCCGGACGATCATTACAGAGGATTTCATTTTTTCGGTAGTCAACCATACTAATAATTTCGAAAAGGTGATGTGGGGGATTAAAGAAATAGATTCAACAGATGCTGATGATCAATCAAAAGCTGTACGGACTTTTGCATTGGCTATGTTAAATACGCTTTTCCCGGACTCCGAATTAGAGATTGACAAAAACAGGCAGTCTTGCCCGATCATATTGAAAGATGATGTCGAAATTCCCGTGCCCATTTCATTGGCACATCATGACCATTGGGTGGGGTATTCATTTACATTAGTCTGATCTACCTTTCAGGAACAAACAATACTGCATCAGCTTGTATCCCATCAGTTGGATGAATGGTTGATACTTTTACCCACGCCGAACGACCAATTGGAAGGGAATATTTACCCAATGGTATCCATTCTCCGCTTGTTTGCCCTTCAACCTGTAATGTTGCCGGATCGATGGTGATTTTCTTACCCTGCCTTCCGTCAAAAACATTTATTTGGAATGGCTTTTTATTGTCAGATGATGAATATATATACACATCATATCTGCCAGCCTTCTTTATTTCAGGGCTGTACGTTACTGATTTAGATGTCGCCTGGCTGGTATCACCGTTCAAGACCGTTGGGCCGTAGCCATTCTTACCTGTTAACCAATTACCTTGAATAGTGACGTGCGATTTATCATTGTCGTCAACCAAAATATCCGGCGTGCCTCCATTGGCTAAAGGGTTATTTAGTAATACTTTTTTAATCGCTTTGACATCCACATTCTGAACTGAAATGTGATGGTCGATTGAATATATAGCCGCCTGTGCAGCACTTTGACTCAAAACCATAAACACCGGCTCCATCCGTATTGAGCCATAAGCGATATGACTGGCTGAAAGGCATACGGGCACCAGCAGGTTAGTGCATTCATTTTGTTTCGGGATAATTGCGCGATAGGATACCGGGTAAGGGCCAAACCCACCTATCTGCACATCGCCTTCGTTTTTTACCATACCGTTTACCACGATGCGTTCGGCATTATGTGAGTCCATGGTGTAGGCGGCCATTCCTATGCCGTCGTCTACTATTTTCTTTCCTTCGCAGTTATCCTGCGTCATAACATAGGCTCCAACCATGCGCCTTGCCTCGCGTACATAGATCTGCGGTGTCCAGTGGCCGTTATCAGTATATTCATCTTTCGGATAACCCCACTGCAACATCAATTGCCTTATATTTTCAGGAACACGCATATCATGCCCTAAAAAGTAAAACAAGCCTTGCGTATAGTTTTTATGCATTTCGATGATCTTCCGGCGCGTTGCTTCGTCGCCGTCAGGATATTTATAATTTACCCCGATCATATCCGTTGAAAATGCGCCATTATTATTGATATCCGTTTTGTGATTAGGCATCAGGCTGACAACGAAAGGCAATGCTGTGGGCTTTTTATCTTTTATCATTCGGAAATAGAGCTCATACCGGGTTGAGTCATAATCTGCTGGTCGTGTGATGGCAATTCTGTTGGCAGGATCGTTGGTCAGGCAAACGCGTACATTATAAGTCTGCACCCTGGAATCGCCTGTTCCGTTTGGTTTTAAGGTATCGCTGCTGATTCCCCACAGCAACCCGCTTTTAGAGTCGCCGGGAGTTTTATATGGATCAATATTGTCGGCAAACTGATGCTTATCGCGCAGTTCAACACCGTTATAAGTTTCGCCATATTTACTATTTGCCTCACGACCGACGAAGTAGGATACCCCTGTCTTTGCCATCAGGTCGCCCTCATAGGAGCAATCGATAAATACTTTTGCCTTCACATTCATAGTCGCCCCGGTATTACTATATGTTTTGTGAAGACCGATTGAAGTAATTGTGGCGCTACTCTTTTTAACGTTAACCAGGCTGTGATTATAGATCACCGCAATGTTCTTGTTTTTTAGATAACCGAGGAAAATATTTTCAGCCACATGCGGTTCGAATATCCATTGCTCCAGCTTGCCGTAATGCTGACCTACCTTTCTGTAAAAGTCTAAGGCGAGACCTGTCACCACATATTTGTTGCCGATATCTGTATAACCCAAACCACCCGACGATAGTCCGCCAACATGACTTCCTGTAGCGATCAATACAACTTTTTTGCCCTGCACCGCTGCTGTATGAGCGGCTATGACCCCGCCGGATGTGGCTCCATAAATACAGATATCGTAGTTTTTTGAAGGCTTGGATTGCGAAGACCCAAACAGTGGCAATAGCAAAAAGCACAGGAAGAAATATTTCATAAAATAGATTTTTGGCGGTGGGTAAGGATAAATATAAGGTTATATCCGTATTTTCAATTATTCATTTTATGACATGGAAAAACCATTAAACAGTCGCCGTGACTTTGTAAAAACTACCGCCGCAGGGTTAGGTTTGCTAACTCTTCCGCAATTGTTACACGCGAGTCCTGCTGAAGCCAATTCAAAAAAGAAAGTGATTTGTTTTGGCGCGCATCCGGACGATCCTGAAAGCGGTTGTGGTGGTACATTGGCAAAACTAGTTGCCAAAGGCCATGATGTGACCATTATCTATTTGACCACAGGAGAAGCAGGTATAGACGGCAAAAGCCATAACGAAGCTGCTGCTATCCGCAAACAGGAGGCCATTAATGCCTGCGCTATATTGAAAACCAAATATCTATTTGTTGGACAGATTGACGGCGATACGATAATGGATAATACCTGGTTGCAGAAAGTGCAAAAGATCATCGCCGAGGAAAAGCCTGACCTGGTATTCACCCACTGGCCGGTTGATAGTCATAAAGATCACCAAATAGCCAGTTTGTTAATGATTCAGACATGGGTCCGCTCTGGTAAAAAGTTCCCTTTATACTTTTTCGAAGTATGCACCGGCGAGCAAACCATGATTTTCCGTCCGACGGATTATGTGGATATTACCGACACGCAGGAACAGAAACGCCAGGCCGTTTATTGCCACAAAAGCCAGGACCCACCAGGAATTTACGCCTGCGGGCATACGGCGATGGAAGAGTTCCGCGGCAGGGAATTGGGTGTAAAAGCTGCTGAAGCTTTTGTTTATATGACGGGTAAGGGGATGGGTTGGGGGATGGAGTAACCTACCAGTTATACCCTCTCTCCTTTGCTTTCTCCGCAATCAAAGCTCCTGCATCTGCATCCAACAAAATCTCACAATTCGGGTGCAATTGTACTACCGAGGCAGGTATATCCGTAGTTACCGGCCCAAGTATAGCTTGTTTGACAATCTCTGCCTTATGTTTACCTTTTGCGATCAGGATCACTTTGCGGGTGTGCATAATGTTTTTGATACCGCGGGTTAGTCCTCCTAGCTCAACTGAATCAGGAACTTGTGTTTCGCGACGTACCCTTGCTTCAAAATCGGGGTCCATGGGCGATACCCAGGTTTCGCTTTCAAAAGGCGTTCCCGGTTGGTTAATGCCAATATGCCCGTTGCTACCTATGCCGAGCATTTGCAGGTCGGCGCCGCCGCGTTCGGCTAAGCGTTTTTCAAATAGTAAGGCTTCAGCTTCAAAATCATCCGAAAGTGTTGGCGGCATGATGAAATTTTCTTCCGGGATACCAATCGGACCGGCAATCTGGTTCAATATCATAGTATAGCAACTGCCCGCATAATCGCGCGACAAGTTGGTCAGCTCATCCACATTGAACAGGGTAATGTTCGATACGTCAAAAGGATATTTCTGATAAATCTCTGATACGATGCGGTGCATATCGATAGTAGTTTGCCCGGTAGACAGGCCGATAACAGCATTGGATTTTCCCAGCATTTGCGCGATGATGCGCCATGCCGCGGTTATATTAAATTCCTGTTCGTCTTTGCAAATAGTGATTTTCATTGGTTTGATTTTATAGGTCTTTCAGATGTTCGTTAAAAAATTGGTCGATGGCTTCCATGGCTATAGTCTCGTCCTCACCTTCGGCAATAATAGAAATAGTTTCGCCGCCTTTTGCAGCCAGCGAAAGAATATTCAGCAGGCTGTTCAGCTTTACCGTTTTGTCCCCCTTTTTGATGCTGATGACTGACTTGTAATTCTTGGCCAGCTTTACCAAAGCCGTTGCCGGGCGGGCGTGTATCCCTTCAGCCGAAGTGATGATGTAATCTTTTGATATCATTGGGTTTTATTCTGCAAATAAGTGGTAATGTCTTTTGAGTTATCCATTTGCCTCACATCTTCATATATCTTTTTCGCTTCTGTCAAACTTGTCTTGATGATCGTGTTTTTTACCAGCGGTATAGATGACGCGCTCATCGAAAATTGTGTCAACCCCATACCCAACAACAACAACGTCGCCTTTGGGTCACCAGCAAGCTCGCCGCACATACCAACCTCGATTCCGTTCTTGTGTCCCTGTTCGATCACATTGGCGATCAGGCGTAATACCCCCGGGTCAAATGGATCATACAAGTCTTTAATCTTCTCATTCATGCGGTCTACTGCCAGTGTATATTGGGTAAGGTCGTTGGTACCGATACTGAAGAAATCTACCTCCTTAGCCAACAGGTCAGCAATGACTGCCGCTGACGGTATTTCGATCATAATACCGATTTTGATATCGCGATTAAATGAAATACCCTGATCATTCAGTTCCTGAATAGCTTCTTTCAGGATAGCTTTTGCTGCCCTAATCTCGTTCACTGTAGCGATCATCGGGAACATGATCTTCAACTTTCCGAATGCGCTTGCCCGTAATATGGCTTTGAGTTGGGTGATGAAAATATCTTTTCTATCTAAGCATAAGCGAATAGCCCGGTAACCCAGGAAAGGGTTTTGTTCCTCCGGGAAATTGAAATAAGGCAATTGCTTATCACCGCCTATATCCAGCGTGCGGACAGTGACCGGTTTGCCTTTGGCCTTTAGGGCGACGGCTTTATAGAATTCAAATTGCTCTTCCTCTGATGGAAAATCATTGCGACCCAGGAAAAGAAATTCGGTGCGGAACAAGCCTGATCCTTGCGCGCCAAACTCCAGTGCATTTTCCATTTCTGCTGAGTCGGCTATGTTGGCAAGCAGGTGTATTTCTGTTCCGTCAAGGGTATTGGCAGGCGTATCTTTTAATGACTTGAGCAAGTTTATTTCCTTTAGCCATGTAGCACGCTTTATTTCAAAATCCTCTATGGTCTCTTTATCTGGATTAATAATGATCGAGCCACTTTGTCCATCAAGAATAAGATTGTCACCATCCTGAACTGATTTCAAATCAATACCACAACCCACTACTGCCGGAATACCTCTTGATTTGGCAATGATTGCCGCATGGGATGTTTTACCTCCTATCTGCGTTGCGAAACCGGCAACTTTGATGATGTCCATAGAGATGGTATCCGATGGCGTCAGATCCTCAGCAATAATGATAGTACCGGCTTCATCTATCTGATCGATGGATTCTTTAACCGGGTTTAAATTCTTTAGGATGCGGTTACCTATATCTTCTATATCAATGGCACGGGCGCTCATGTAATCATCGTCCATACTTTTGAACATTTCAACCGCCGCCTGTATCACTTCGATCACTGCATCGTTTACATTCTTTCGCTCGGTTTGGATCTTCTCCACCACATCCTCGCGTATCTGCGGGTCGCCTAAAAGTTCAATGTGGGCTTCCAGAATTTCCAGTCCTTCACTTCCTTGTGAAACATCATGACTAGCCATCATCGTTTCCACTTCAGTTACCGAAACAGCTACAGCATTATCAAATTTTTCTATGGCTATGGTGATTTCGTCGTCGTTCAGTAATAGGGTGCCTGTCAGCACAACCGCCTGCTTCCTGATCACGCGGGCTTTGCCTATCGCAATACCGGGAGAAACGCCTATGCCGCTGATCATCATACAAAAAGATGGATTATACTACCCACAAAACCAAGCGCCAATAAGCCCAGCAGCAGGTAGGTAGTTTTTACATTCTTTTTAACAAAGTAGTATACCAGGAATGTCAACCCCAACGGTATCATCGCCGGAACGATCTGGTCTAATACACTTTGCACGGTGACGGCAGAGGATGATCCGCCGATAGATAAAGGTGTTTTGATAGACATCAATGTCGCAGGCATAGCGCCTACCACCATTAATCCCAATATCGCAGCACCTTGTGCTAGCTTATCCATCACATTACTTTTGGACAGATTTTGCAGGAATTTAGTGCCTGCATTGTATCCAATAAAAGTAAGGTTATAACGCAGTAGCAAATGCGGCACATTGAATATAAACAGGAAAAGTATCGGCCCTAAAACATTGCCTTTCATAGCCAGCGAGGTACCTACTCCGGCAGCGATCACTTTAAAAGTGCCCCAAAACAGAGAGTCAAATACGCCAGCTAATGGCCCCATCAAGCCCAGTTTTACCGAACTGATGGATTCTTCATCAAAATCTGCGTCCTGGCTGTTTTGCTCTTCCATCGCGGCCGTAATGCCGATGATCAATGTAGAACCATATGGACTGGTATTAAACAATTGCAAATGACGTTTCAATGCCGAAGCCATGGCTTCCTTAGTTGTATATAGTTTCTTTAAAACCGGGATAATAGTAAATGCAAAACCCGTGTTCTGCCATGTCTCGAAATTGAAATTCGCCTCCAGTGTAAGCGACCGGAAGAATAATTTTCTGATGATGTTTTTACTCAAACCCTGCCCACTTGTAGTGTTTGCAGGTTCAGGAGTTGGTTCGTCAAAATCAAAATCATCATTGGTTGAAGCAGCAGGCTTTAGCGGGTCTTGAGTGACGATGAGGGCGATAATGACACCCAATCCACCAATGGCAATAATCGGCAGTTTCAGAAATGCCGCCAGCATAAAACCGAGAAAGAAGTAAGGAGCAACGCGTTTGTTGAACATCAGGTTCATCAGCAATGCAAAGCCCAACGCAGGCAGCATATTACCCGCTACCTGTAAACCTGATTGCACCCAGCCCGGTATCATATCCAGGAATGATTTTACCGCGTTGGTGCCTAATTCCAGCGCGATAAAAATAATAATACCCATCAGCAGAGGCTTCAATAAACCTGACAGGATATGTAATCGCTGTATACTTTTATAATCCCCTTCCTCTGCGTATTGATTAAATTTCTTATTGAACACGGCCCTGAAAACAAACAGACCGCTAATTACCATTTCGGATAGAATAGAGATTGGTACTGCCAGCGCCAATGCAATAGCGGGACCTTTATGTGACAGGATGGCAAAAGCAGTCCCCAACACCCCACCTGTAATAATATCCGGTGGAATAGCAGCGCCGACCTTGATGTTGCCCATAAAGATCAGCTCCAGCGTAGCGCCGATCATTACGCCCTGGGTTACATCGCCTAATACCAAACCAACCAGAGGTCCTAACACCAGCGGCCTGCTTAATAATGTAGTACCCAGAAAGTCTTCAAAATGACCGAAAATGGCAATGGCGGTAAGTAACAGGTAGGTTGCGAGCACGGTATCGGGTTTTTAAATTAGCGTTTCCATCAATACTTTTTTATCGGTTGGTACCTGCCGCACTTCCAGCTCAATTCCTTTAGCAAGCAATTCTTTGGCTATCGCGATATCTTCGTCAGTCACAGCAATAGCTTTTGATATCAACTTCGTTCCTTCTTTGGTTCGCAGGCCGCCGAAATTGATGGATTGAATCTCTTTCACGCCATTAGCCAGCACAGCCGCATCCTTTACTGAATTGATCAGCACCAATACTTTCATCGGCTGACTACGTGGGTCATTCAAAAAAGTGATGGTATCCGCCAGCGATTTGATCAATAATTTTGCTGAAGATGGTTTGGCCAGGTTGAGTGTCATTTTCATGAACTCGTCTGCCGCAACTTTATCATTTGCCACAATAAGGCAATCGGCGCTTACAGCGGGAGTCCACGTAAAGGATACCTGGCCGTGCAATAAGCGGTCGTCAATACGGGTTAGCTTAATCATTATCGTTATTCAGGGTGATGAGATGGTTTACATATACCATTTGCCCTTTGGCATTATTAATGGCTTCTTCAATTACTTCGGTTACCGGGGTATCCACATCCGACAAAGCAATCTCGATCAGTAAAGGCAGGTTGAAACCAGATACAATATGCACATTACTACGAAGGGCATTGCGCAGCATAATATTGTTTACGCTACCACCAAGCAGGTCGGTGAAGATCACCAGTTCGTCCGTATCAGAAATAGTTGCAAGCACATCAGCCAGTTCCTCCTCTACAGACCGGCTTTCATCCAGGTAAGCCTGTATCAGGGATATATTTTCCATCTCGCCCGCAATCATATCCAAAGCCGATTTTACCCCCTTTGCAAAAGCGCCGTGGGTAGCTATCAAAAACTTCCTTGTTTTAGGTTGTTGGTCCATAAAAATAATTGGTTACAGTTACCGGGGCTAACTGTGTTATAGGTACACGCAATAATAATCAATTTTTGATCTTTTAAGGCAAAACCTTAATTATCTCTCTGTCAAAAGATTTCTCATACACATACTATATCCATTGGTGTAGTATTTCTGCACAGTTGCATAGTAAACAGGCACGCTTGTATAGTTTAAAAATTCAGCACCAATATTTGATTCATATTTATATAAGCAATTAGATATGAATCACTTATAGCTACTTGCTACATCGGATAAAATAATCAATCATCTAAAAAAATCATAAAAACCTGACACAAAATGAAAAAACTATTACTACTACCCCTGCTATTTGCCTTCGCAATGATGGCAAATGCCCAATCAACCAATTATCACGCCTTCAAAGTTGACATACAGGTCGGCTACGCCGATCCCAGCGGCAGCAGCGGCGACGGCGGCACAAAAGCGGGTGCAACGTTTACCATTCATCCGCATTACCGCATTACCGATGATTTTGCGCTGGGGTTAAGATTAGAAGCCGCCGGCATCGGCTATGTAAATCAAGCAGAAAGCTCAAATACCAAAGTGTACCTGCTCACTTCTTATATGCTGAGTGCTGAGTACTATTTTACAGAAAATGGTTTCAGGCCATTTATAGGTGCGGGCGCAGGGCTTGTTTATCAAAAATCAGCAACTGCTGACAGCGATTATGCCGGCCTCGTCTCGGGAGGAAGTCGTGTTGGTGCATTCCCAGAGCTTGGGTTTGAGTACGGCCATCTTCGCGTATCAGCCGACTACGATGCCATGGGAAAAGGCGCCAATTATTTTGCTTTCAAGCTGGGTGCCTTTTTTGGTGGCGGAAGCAAAAAGAAATAGCCATCAAATCAGTCTGAATTCTCATTAGTTCTTTATATAAGTTCGGTTATTATTAACAACAAGGCCCTTTGGAGAGAGGGCCTTAACCTTTTATCTCATTTTATAATGTGCAGATGCGGGGATGTGCAGATATGCAGATGAAAAACACATGATAGTTAGATTATGAAATAAAGAAGTTTATTTGTGATATCATAAAATAACAAATCCATTTGCATATCTGCATATTACTCACCCACCATTCTTTCTATCATGGTATAAATATCTGACGGACTCTTGCCATTCTCACGCAAATATTTGATCGATGTCGATCCTGCTGATTTGGACAATTTCTGGCCGGATGCTTCTGTCAGTAATGGGTGATGATAAAATCTTATCTGATTAAACCTGCTTTCACCTAAAGCCAAAGCCAACTCATGCTGGGCTATGGTTGATGACCATAGATCCTGCCCGCGGACAACCAGATCGATATTATAATGAAGGTCATCCACAACTGAAGCTAATTGATATGCAGGGATGCCATCCCGTCTTCGAATGATGAAGTTTTGCATCTCTGCCGGTAAAGCAGTGCGAATGAGCTCTCCATTATAGCTTCTGATATTCAATTCCTTTTTCCTGGTAATCAATCGCCATGCAGCATTTTCAGTATGCAAAGGGATGTGCTTCTCAAGGCAAGTACAAGGCTCTGAGTTTTTTATTTGCTGGCGCGAACAAATGCAGGCAAATACAAGGCCTTTATCGCATAGTTTATCAAGAGCTCCGTGGTACAATTCCATCCGGTGAGTTTGCGACCAATTGTCCCGAAAATCCTGAACATCCTTCGGACCAATATCCCAGGGAATCTCCAGAAAATTAAGCGTATCAAAAACATCCTGAATATACTCTTCATTAACCCTCGCCTGGTCAAGATCATCGATCCTTAATAATACTTTGGCATTGCTTTTCTGAGCCAAAGCCGATGTAATAGCAAACGACAGAATATTACCTACGTGCAAAAAACCACTCGGTGTAGGTGCTATACGGGTATGGTTAATCAGGTCTGTCACTATTCAGATATTAGGCTTGATCCTGACAAATTACAACAAAAAACCCGGCTGTTACACCGGGCCTTTAGCATTAATTAGAGACGATATAAAGTTCTTGTTATAGCTTCACAAATGTTACCTGGCCAACCAGGCTGTTATCACTTTGATTTGCCACCTGCATAATATAAGTACCAGGCATCAGGCTGCTTACGTCAGTTTGCCAGCGCGGGTTTGTGGTCGACATTGTTTTTATTACTACTCCTGCCGTGCTTACAATCTTCACAAAATAACTGTTACTGATCGTTGTCGGCGTCGTAATAGGGCCGTCTGCCAGGCTGCCGGACGGTGAGCTGATCGTATTCTTTATCTTCGAAATGATCAGGTTGATCGGTCCACTAGTCGGGTTAGGGTAAACTGTTACATTGCCGTTAAGCCCATCGGTGTATACCAGCACGACTGCATTTGAATAGGTAATATTGCCGTTCAGATCTTCCATTTTCAACCGGTAAATATTTTCACCTGCTGAAAAAGATCTGTCCAGATAGCTATAGCTGCCCTGGCCCGTTGAAGGCTTACCATATATAATGTTATAAGTTGCGCCACCGTCTATACTTCTTTCCAGGGTAAAGTGCGTGTAATTCTGTTCGTTGGTTGTGGTCCATTGTAATTGTGATCCGGTGGATATTTTATTACCGGTAAAGTTTACCAGTTTAAATTTCAACGAATCACTTTGCCTGATCACCAATTGGAAGCGGTTGCTTCCTAAGGAGTTTGTATCAGCACTGATAGAGAACGCGTAAGATGGTGTTTTGCGCATATCCACAGAATCTTTCGCATATTTATCCATCAGCCATACTTCATATATCGGTGCTATTCCCTCCAGTTCGGTCATCGTAAAAGTATAATTACCAGCTGCACGTGCCGAAGCATAAAGTGGGATCACCGTTTTGGTTAATCCAGGCAAAGGCATTTTATTAATACTCACCTGAACGCTATCACTGGTATAGCTCGCCAAACTTACTTTACCATTACCTAATTTATATTGTGCATCTTCATTATCTACAAATTGTGGATGATAAGAGGAACTGAAACCAATATAAGTGTCATCGGTATTGATGCTATCCTGGGCCACTGCCATTTGCAGGCGTAAATGTTCATCTACTGAGACTTGGGTTGCCGTATTCATACCATCCTGCGTATCCATAAACAGATTTAATCCGGTGTTTTGGTTCACAGTCTTTGCAGATTCATTAAATATCAGCTGCGGGCTTGTGGCACTGTTAGCCATAACGAAAAAGCCCTGTCCGCTTACTATCGTTCTGCGACCGTGGTTAGTATAGGCACCACCTTTTTGGTAAGTATCATAGTTTTGTGTAGCCGGATTTAATTCGTATGCCGTTGTACTCACGTTGTATCCGTAAATACCGCTGGTAGATGATGTTGAGTTGAACTGCTCCCAGTCGATAGAGCTGGCATAAGGGTTACCCACCATGTTAAAACCGCGTACAGCAGAGTTGGTAGTACTTCCGGATCCGCTTCCCGTATAGTTTAAGTTGGCCGATGAAGCGGTATACCAAACGTGTACAACAACCTGTCCCTGGTTTAATAATCCTGTCGCCGTCATAGTTGTTGCTACCGGAACATAGGTTGTAACCGTTTCTGCCGCTACTGAAGCTGAAGCCCGGTTACCGCGGAAAAAGAACAGGTAGCCATTACCCACAGGGAATGTATACGTACCTGATCCTGTATTACCGGATAACGCATAACTATAAGAAGGCGAATTATTTATTTTATCTATACCCCAGAAGTTCCCGCTTACGAATGAAGTTCTTGAAGGCGGAACATTTTCGAGGAACATATACAGTGTCGGGTTACCGGTTTTATCAAAACCACCACCAGCAACGCCTGTGAGGTACATGCTGTTTTGCAGATAATTTAAGCTAAAAACATTGTTCCCGCTTACTGTAGCCGCATAAACTGGTGATGAACCTAAGTGATAACCACGATAAGCTATGTTGCCACCTGTTAAGTAGCGTTGTACGTTAACATTTCCCGTAATGCTCGGTCCCGATATTGCTGCTATCGAACCTGAACCTGTAGCATCTGAGTTAATGGTCAGATTACCATTAGCAGCTAAAATTGTGGCTGCGTTGCTGCCGCTCATGGTTAAAACGCCGGAGCTGGCAACATTGAACCCGCCGCTCGCCATCGTTTTGGTACCCGCGCCGCTAAAGGTAACATAGTACAAGGTAGTACCATTCCCCCCGCCACCGGCAAGGTTCTGCGTGGTACCGGCAAAGTTTACAACCGGGCTGCTCAATGCCGCATAGTTTGAAGCGTCGTTAGCCAAAGTGTTCGTAAAATCGCCGTTGATATTTAAGTTGCCGGATAAAGCCGTTTTTACACCCGTTCCTGAGAATGCCAGATTCTGATAGCTCACACCAGAAGCTAAACCAGTAATAGCTGCAGTAGTATAAACAGTTTGTGCCGCTCCTGAATACTGGATAGTAGTACCCGCATTGTTAAAGGTAACCACATTTGTACCTGTAGATGAGAGGCCTGATAAAGCTGTGCTGCCGGCAAGCTGCAAGGTAGCAGTCGTTGTTGGTGCGACTATAAAGCTTGATGTGGTTCCGGCAGTATTGGTAGTTTGAATTGTTCCGTTAATTGCCGCTGTCCCCCCTGTCAATTTAAATGTCGAATTAAAGAGGTTCGCCCCTGAATTTGATGATGTCAATGAAACATTACCTGAGACATTCAGGTTGGTAACTGACGACGTAAAATTACCGGTATATGAACTTGATAATGTTGTATTAGAAATCACACTAATGCTGCCTGCGTTTACAGTACCTACACCTGATAATGTCGTAGTATATCCCAATCCCGAGTTAGCATCACTTTGGTAGGTTATAGCGCCCGATACATTTAAAGTGCTGCCGCTGTTTACCACCACGCCTGCCGCCTGACCACCAGTATTACCAAACTGGATAGACCCGACATTTACCGTACCTGCTGATGCCAATACATTCGGGAAGTTGGTGAACGTTTTATTTACACCGATCAACGCCTGGTCGGTGCTTGTTGGCACTGTACCTGCTAACCAGTTGGAGCCTGTGTTCCAATCCGTACTTGTGGTGCCGATCCAGTCGAATGAGGCGACACATGACAAGGTTACGGTAGTGCTTCCGCTGCCTGTGATATTATAAGCTGTAATGGTATAAGTTGTTGCCGGGAAAGTTACCGTTGGTGTACCCGAGATAACTCCAGTGCTTGTACTAAACGATAACCCTGCAGGTAATGGCGAACTGATGTGATATCCGCCAGATGCCGGGTATTTTTTAACTGTATTGTTGGTATAATCCGATATAAACAGGTTCCCGTTTGCGTCGGCCACAAAACCCTCCACGTCGGTAAGTCCGGTGATCGTGTTCAGCAAAACACCGCCCGAGCTATATATTCTTACCTGGTTGTTATGCGAATCGGCCACAAACACGTTACCAGATGCGTCAATTGATATAGCCAATGGGTCATTATAACCACTACTGAATACACCGATATAAGTACCTGTCGGGCTATACACAGTTACGTTACCCAAACTGTTTGGCGTTGAAAAATTGGTAGCACGGTTCAATACATAAATATTACCAGATGCGTCAATGGCCACTCCGTCTGCCTGGTTCATGCCGGTTGTTGGCAGGGTAAGCAACAGGGTGCCTGAAGAGTTATATTTTGTAACCGAGCTCGCGTTATTACTGGTATTATATGTGGCAATATAAATATTGTTGGATGCATCAATCGCAATACCCAGCGGGTGACCCAAGCCTGTTACAATAGTACCAATGGCTGTGCCAGCCGAATTGAACTTATATATCTTACCATCGCCGGTGTCCATTACGTAGGCATTACCCGATGAGTCGAAAACGATACCGCAAGGGTTACCAAAATTGAAGCTCGATGCAAATTTGCCGATATAAGTACCGCTTGAATTGTATTCGCTTATGGTACCATTGTTATAGTTACATACATAAATATTACCAGAAGCATCGATGGCCATCAAACTCGGACCGCTTAATGAGGCGCCCGTTAGTGAGGTACCTGTTGATGAATAAGAATAGCCTGTAACCGCACCGCCTGTGTTATTTGGTGTTAACGACGCGATGGTCTGGTTCAATGGGTATACATTTGTTGACGGGCTGTAGCTGATAACCGGCGCATGCGGGCTAACGGTGATGATCAGGTTAGTAGTTGACGAACCGTTCGCGTTGGTCGCCTTTATAGTAAATGTCGTTGTTGCAAAAGTTACTGTCGGCGTACCCGAAATAGTACCTGTACTGGTATCAAATGACAAACCTGTTGGCAAAGTGCCGACTGTAATAGCAAAAGTTGATGCCGCACCACCAATGTTTGTTGGCGTTGCAGGTGTGATGGTAGCACCTACCGAATAAGTAACCGTTGACGGGGAATAGCTTATAGATGGCGCAAGACTATTAATGGTTATAGTAACCGTGGTCGACCCACTACCGGTAACGTTGGTGGCGGTAATGGTATAAGTTTTAGATACCGATGCTGCGGTTGGGGTTCCCGAAATAACACCAGTGCTGGTATTAAATGATAAGCCTGCCGTCAATGGCGAACTGATGGACCAGCTTGTTGCCGCACCGCCCGTATTGGTTGGCGTTAATGATGTAATTGCCGTACCTGTAGTATAGGTGTTTGTCGACGGCGTATAACTGATTACCGGTGCCTGGGCGTTAACGGTGATGGATATTGTTTTGCTTGAGCTGCCTACTGAGTTGGTTGCAGTAACGGTATAACTTGTTGTTGCAGATGATGCAGTTGGCGTACCCGATATGGTACCTGTGGTGGTATCAAATGATAAACCTGCAGGTAGTCCGGGACTGATGGTCCAGCTTGATGCTGCTCCGCCGCTGTTTGATGGCACCCAGTTTGTTATTGCTGCTCCTACTGTATACGTATTGCTGGTAGGCGAATAACTGATATTCGGCGGAGTTGGCAGAACGCAGCTTATAGTAATTGATGTAGTACCTACGCCACCATCATTATCAGCAGAAATTGTATAAGTAGTTGTTGCAGAAATTGCAGTTGGTGTACCTGAAATGGTACCGGTTGTTGTATTGAATATTAAGCCTGATGGTAAAGCAGGGCCGATAGACCAACTGGTAGATGAACCACCGGTATTTGTTGGTGTCCATGGGGTAACGGCCGAACCAACGATAAAATTGTTGGATGACGGCGTATAACTGATCACAGGCGCATTAGGATTGACGGTGATAGTAATAGTTGTGCTGCCACTGCCGCCCCCATTTGTTGCTGTTACTGTATAAGTGGTTATAGTAGACAATGCCGTCGGAGTGCCCGAAATAGTACCGCTTGTGTTATCAAATGATAATCCAGCAGGCAAAGACGGGCTTATGGACCAGCTTGTTGCCGCACCACCGGTGTTAGTGGGAACCCAGTTAGTGATTGCTGTATTGATCACATAGATATTTGCCGATGGCGTATAACTGATTACAGGCGGCGGCGGTGTAACAGTTATGGTTACCATTGTGGTAGCGCTACCTGTTACGTTTGTAGCCGTTACTGTATAGGTTGCAGTAGCCGTTATCGTTGTAGGCGTACCCGAAATAACACCGGTGCTGGCATTGAATGATAAACCTGCCGGCAACGCCGGGCTTATTGACCAGCTGGCAGCTGCACCACCTGTATTTGTTGGTGTTAAGGGGCTGATCGCCGTATTAACTATATATGAATTAGTTGATGGGCTATAGCTGATAACCGGCAGTGATGGGTTTACTGTAATGGTTAAAATTGCACTGCTGCTACCGCCCGCATTAGTAGCCGTAACTGTATATGTGGCTGTAGCGGTTACCGCGGTTGGTGTACCGGTTATTACACCTGTACTGGTATTAAATGATAAACCTGCCGGCAGCGAAGGGCTAACAGACCAACTCACAATAGCACCGCCAATATTGATCGGTGTCCATGTGCTGATAGCCGTACCTACAACGTAAGTATTTGTCGATGGTATATAACTTATATTCGGCGGTAACGGGTTATTAATCGTGATGTTGATATTGAAGTTACTGCTTCCTGTTACGTTTGTTGCCGTTATGGTATAAACAGTCAAAAGCGACTGCGATGTTGGCGTACCGGAAATAACTCCTGTGGACGTGTTGAATGACAAACCAGCAGGTAAACCAGGGCTTATTGACCAGCTTGTTGCCGCACCACCCGTATTGGTGGGCGTTAAATTACTGATAGCTGTACCCGCTGTATAAACATTTATCGCAGGGCTATAACTAATATTGGGCGCCTGTGGATTTACTGTAATCGTAACGGTCGCATTATCACTACCGCCTGTGTTGGTTGCAACTACTGTATAAGTTGTTGCCGAAGAAGTTGTAGTTGGCGTACCTGAAATAACACCTGTAGAAGTGTTGAAGGATAAACCCGCCGGTAATGCCGGACTTATTGACCATCCTGCAGCCGGTACCGCGCCACCTGTATTTGTTGGCGTTACGCTACTTATTGCTGTGCCAACCGTGTATGTGTACGTTGACGGACTGTAATTAATATTCGGTGGAGGTGGATTTACGAGAAGCGATAAACCGCTGCTGGAGGCATTACTTGTACCTCCGTTATTGTCAACAATTTTTATTGTGAACCCATATGTGCCCGCTGGCGTTGAACCCGATGTCGTGACGGTAAAGGTAATTGTTGAATTATTACCACTCGGTTTAAATGTTGGCGTACTAGTAGTGCCATTAGTGACACTTTCTGTACCCGAAGTAAAACTCCATGTCACGCCGGTGGGGGCACTGCCGCTGGCCCAGGTTAAGGTTATATTATCATTGCTTGGTGTACCTGAGCCACCCTCATTTAAATTTATTGTGTAGGTTACAGAAGTACCGGTTCCGGAAGTAGCCGAACCAGATTGACTCCCATAGGTAGCACTATTTACACGACGGGCAGCATAGGCTGAATCAGAGAAACAGAAGCTGACCAGTATACAAACCAATGCTACAGCAGAATATTTTAAAGAATCTGAAAATAGTAACCGTTTAACCATGATAAATTTCGTATCGGCAAAAGCATCATACAGCAGATGCCGGTTTATGTCAAATTATATTCAACCAGTGCATAGTTGCCCATTTATACGGAAACAACTAATTCCTGTATTCAATTCCTCCCAGGCTTCAGATGTAGATAGTTTTACTTTTCCGGTGCGTATTTGCCGGTGGCTTTTTGCCGAAATTATATACCCACAAAATGTTCTGACGGTATTTTGGGGGCATACAGTGTGGTTGGATAAATAAAGAAAAGGCCTTAAGCCGTTCATCTCGTTATTTATGTTGAAAGCCTTTAAAACGCGTTTTTATACGGTTTTTAGAAATAAATGTTTCAACTTTTAAGGGATGGAAGGTGGGTGGTCACGTTTTCTAAACTATTAAGAAAATAATTTACCCAATATTACACAAGCTATCAGTTGTTAACCATTGATTATAAAAAAACATCTCAAATACGCATTTTGAGAGGCTTTTGTTGATCGATTCCCGGCTATTAGCGAGTTCGGATAAGTTATTACGGCTTATCCTCAGGAGTTTTTGGGGCGGCAACATCAGTTTGAGAGCTATCTTTCTCCGCAGTTTGAGTTTTATTTTCTCCGGTGGTTTTGGTTTTGCTGATTGAGGCCTTAAGTTTTACTCTTTTCCCCGCTACAGAAACATTCAACTCTTTCGTAGTGTCCGGGCGCTCCGCTGTATCCGGCACCGAAACAGGTACAGCCTGGCCGTCAGATGGTTTTTCTGGTTCCTTATTCGCCGGCTTCTCTTTTTCCGGACCGTCTGACGATTTCTTTGAGACCACCACCTCGTGATTATCTTCTGAAGACCTAAACAGTCCTTTGATAGGCTCCCTGAAAAGAACAGTCAATATCAAAAGAGCAAGTACAGAAAGCAAAATAGGGATCATCATCTTTTTACCATCTGTTACAGCACCTCCGGAGCCGTTATTATTCAATTTTAACAGGTATAGCGAGAAGTTATCTTTGGTGACGTCCCGGCAATATTCCATAAACAAACTCCTATTGTTATTAGCGTGACTCAAAGTGATTATCCGTAACCTATCGCTTGTAATTTGCTCGAGAACGCCGTCTGTACATAGCATAATATAATCGCCATCCTGCACATCACGGATAGTATGCATCTCGATCTCTGAAGGCTCCCCGGAAGCACTCAATGCCCTTGTAATTATATTACGCTGGGGATGAATACGGGCCTCTTCTTCGGTTATTTCACCATGCCGTACCAGGTTGCCAATCAGCGAATGATCTGCCGACTGCCATACCACCTGTCCTTTCCGCAAATGATAAACCCTGCTGTCGCCGCACCAGGCGATGGACACATTATTTTCACTAAAATAAGCCAAAGTAAGCGTAGTGCTCATCTTTTGCGCCTCTGAATTCTCAACCGCATAATTTCGCATCTGTTGCAAAACATAGGATTGTGCCGCCCGGATATAGGTGTCAGTTAATGCACCGCGTGGAGGCGCATTTTGCTCAAAAAAGGCTGCAAAACCTTCGCACGCAATACGACTGGCTTCTTCTCCCATATTCTCGCCGCCAACCCCATCGCACACCATAAACAATTTATCAGAAACTGTGGCTTTACCGGGTGCAGGATAAATTGAATCCTCCAATTGCGGCCGTTGGCCTATTTCGTTGAGGTACGTTATTTGTTCTATACTGATCATCTTTTCTCCTTTTAATATCTTCTACACCTTATATCGGACGAATTGAGAAATGTCACTCTTTAAAAGTTTATTTTTTGCAGACCGATTCCATCACCTTAATTTTTCAGTTGGTCATTCTCCCATTGCCCCGATGATAATAAGTTGCCGTCCTTGTCATAATAATAACCATAGCCACTCCGCTTGCCGTCGCTCCATGCGCCCACATATTTAGAACCATCGATAAAAATCATTGTTCCTTGCCCGTTTTGTTTGCCGTTTGCAAAATCACCCTCATAATTCCTTCCGTCATGCCAGTAATAAGTTCCCTTGCCGCTAAATGTTCCATTATACCAGCCGCCGGTGTACCTGTCGCCCTTAAACTTATCATCGCGGTTATAATAAACTGTACCCTGGCCTGTTTCATATCCATTTGCATAGTCGCCAATGTATTTATCACCATTTGAATAAACTGTTGTTCCGTTTCCATCCTTCATACCATTTCTCCATTCCCCTTCGTAAGTGTCGCCATTATGATAGTACATTGTACCTTTACCATCAGCCATTCCATCGGTTGATACGCCGATGTATTTATCGCCTGCTTTTTCACCGCTGGTGTAAAGTTTAGTACCATATCCGTTAGGCAAGCTATTTTTTAGCCATCCTGTGTAAGTAATCGTATAAATGGTTCCACGCAAGTTAATTTGCATCGACTTTTCAGTAACATATACTTTATCATCAGGGTTACTGACCTGTGTGTATGGTTTTGCGGTGGCAGTATCCGCCGCTTTCTTCATTATCGAGTCATGGGATTTATTTGTCGTATCAGTAGTGGTTGTTATAGATGATGAATCGCCAGAGCTTTTGAAAACCTTGGGCAGCACATTAATTACAATAATGACAACAACGATGGCACCCACGGTCAGCAATAATTTGGTTAACCAGTCGCTCTTAACAGGCACTGGTGGTGGTACCGGGGCTTCCTTCCTTTTATTTTTGAAAGGATCAATGTCGATAGGGTTGATCTGTGTGCGCTCGGTATCTTCCTGTACCAGAGGAACCGTTTTCTTCTGCTCTTTAGGTTCAGAGTCGAACATCTTCAGCAATGTTTCGGCATCCTCCGGCCGTGCCGAAGCATGCTTTTGCAGACATGACTTTATGATGGCTTGATATTGTGCCGGAACACGACTGTAATCAGGCTCTTTGGTGATTATTTCATCATGGATACTTTCATAATCTTTATTCTCTTCGCCAAACGGCATTTTACCCGTTAGCATGCGGTAAAACATTACGCCTACTGCCCACAGATCGGTGCGGTTGCTTATAGCACCATTCAAACCATAAGTCTTCTTCAATAATTGTTCAGGCGCCATGTAATCAATAGTGCCCACGCCGGCAGTTGTTGAAGGACGGTTGGTATTGTCTTCCAACACATCCCTGCTAATGCCAAAATCCGAGATCTTCACCACATTGTTTCCTTTGCGGTCTTTTTTGAATAGGATATTGCCGGGTTTCAGATCGCGGTGAATGATCCCCTGGTCGTGCAGATAGGCCAGACCATTTAGTATTTGCACAATGATCTTTACCGACTCGGCCTCAGTTGGCGGCATGGTGCTTCTTAACCATCCGGCCAGGCTGCCGGCATCTGCGTATTCCATCACCAGCACCGGATAACTCACCTGGCGCTGCATAGAGTCAGTATGAATAATGTAATCAAAATTGATGTACCTGATCACGTTGGTATGGGCCAGCAACTCACCTTTTTTGTATTCCTGCTCCAGGGTATACTTCCCCTGGAATGAGCCGCCGGTTGAGCCTTTTGCTATTGCTTCGCGGTAGATCTTCAACGCGATGAGATGCCCGTTGTTATCTTTCGCTCTGAAAACCTCGGCAAATGCGCCGTTGCCTATCACATCATTTTCCGGGTCCCATTCATACTGGTTAAGTTTCATGATCTTATTGCTTAGGTGAATGATCTTTTTTATTCTATTTACATGGCGTTGCTACTGATCCTTGTGCCATATAACCACATCTCTTTATATTTTGTACCTGCATGGTATATATTCCTTCTCCGCTTCTTTTGTCGTTTACCCAATTGCCGTCATAAGTATCCCCATTATGCCAGTAGTATGTCCCCTGCCCGCTAAACTGACCATTCGTAAAGCCCCCTTCATATTTATCGCCTTTGTATTCGTTGTCAGCATTAAAATATTTGACGCCTTTCCCGGTTCGTAATCCATTTGAAAAATCTCCGACATATTGATCACCGTTTTGATAGTTGAGCGTCCCCTTCCCCTCATATTTATCATTGCTGAACGGGCCCACATATTTTTCGCCGGTGGGGAATATTTCTGTGCCATTTCCGTTACGGGCATCATTTCTCCAATCGCCCTGGTAAGTTTCTCCGTTTGAGAAAGTAAACTTGCCGGTACCATCCTTTTTACCCCTGGACCAATTACCTTCATAACGGTCGCCATTGGCATAATAGTAAGTACCTTCTCCTTCAAAATAGAAGTCCTTACGGTGACCTACATATTTTGCGCCGTTTGCATAATTAATGGTGCCATTATCAGGATCGCCGTTTTTCCAGTCGCCGGTATAACTATCTTTATTAGGGTATGTAGCGGTGCCGGTTCCATCAGGCACATTGTTGCGCACCATACCGGTATAAGTATAATCTACCCCGCGGCTATCGCGAAGCTGCATATTGGTTACATTATCCGTACCGCCATGCAGAAATTTGACCCCAAGGAAAATAACCAGCAACACTGCTGCGGCTATCGCTATATATTTCCCGACGGGTTTTGGTTTAGGCGGAGGAAGCGCAAAGGCTTTGTCTTTCTGCTGTTGTTGCTGTTTATCTTTGAAAGGATCAGGGTTGATCTGCGTACGCTGGTTATCATCCGGTATAATGGTATTGTCAGATGATTTCTTCGGTGCATCGTCCAGCATCCTCAATACCGCATTTGCATCTGCTGGTCTTGCGGAGGCATGCTTTTGAAGGCACGCTTTAATAACACCCTGGTATTTAGCCGGAACCTTACTGTAATCAGGCTCTTTACTGATGATCTCGCTGTGAATGTTTTCGTAATCTTTGTTCTCCTCGCCGAAAGGCATTTTGCCGGTGAGCATACGATATAGCATTACTCCTGCGGCCCAGAGGTCGGTGCGATTACTTACTTCGCCATTCAGTCCGTAAGCTTTTTTCAGCAATTGCTCAGGCGCCATATAGTCGATAGTACCCACACCTGCAGTAGCCGATGGACGGTTGGTGCTATCCTGCAGCGTATCCCTGCTGATACCAAAATCAGATATCTTAGCTACCTTGTTACCCATCCTATCCTTTTTGAATAAAATATTACCGGGTTTCAAATCGCGGTGAATGATGCTTTGTTCGTGCAGGTAACCTAATCCGCTTAAAACTTCACGGGTGATTTTTACTGCCCCGGCCTCTGTTGGCGGATTAGAGCTTTTCAGCCAGTCGGATAAATTACCAGCATCGGCATACTCCATTACCAGCACAGGGTAGCTTACCGAGCGCTGCATAGAATCTACATGAACTATATAATCCAGGTTGATATACCTGATCACATTGGTGTGGGCCAGCAGTTCGCCTTTTTTATATTCTTCTTCAAGGGTATACTTGTTTTGAAAAGCACCTCCAGTTGAGCCTTTTGTAATCGCTTCGCGATAAATTTTCAATGCGGCATAGTGTCCGTTATTATCCTTTGCTCTGAACACTTCGGCAAATGCGCCATAGCCGATCACATCATTTTCCGGGTCCCATTCGTACTGGTTTAGTTTCATGACTTTTGATTTGATAGATTTGGTTAAAGTTTCCATTTCTTTATTCTCCTGTTTTAGAATATATAGGCCGAATCAAAAAATGTCACTCATCCCTGTATCAATTATTTAAAAATTTCATTTATAGCGATTTTTCATCATTTACGGGCATATACCGGCACGGTAACAGGATCACGTTTCATAAATAATCTTGCTGCCTCGCTCGACAATCCGGATAGCTCCCTAAGGTTTGTAGGGTCGATATTTTTTTCATTTAATTCATATACTGCCGATTTGTATACCAAGTACCAGTTACGCGTATCTGCGGTCTTTACCTCAATTACTTTAGAATCTGCAGGTACAAAATTGCCTCGCAGCTCCAGTACCTGTTTATCCTTTTCCTTCCGGAAGAAATATTGAGCCTGATCTGCTTTTTGTAAACGCACGGTAAGGTTATCCGATGGATTGGCGGCTGCCTGCAATGGCTCTACCTGTACCTTAAGCACCTCTGTCGTTTTTGTTCCGAAGTCCTCCGATTGGCCCGTTTTGACTAATGTTTTGATAGATGCAGACGGGTCAAGCCTATACACATTACCATCATACCAAAGGTTATACTGATCGCCGCTTTTAAACACATGAAGGCGGATTATACCCAGTGCCGGGTTATTATAGACAGAAAGCACACCGTCTTTGAATGTATATGCCCATAGACCTGGATGAAGTACGGATAGCACCTGTACGGTGTTTACTTTGCCACCATTGGTCAGGCCATATTGATTGCCTTTGGTAATAGGTAATGTAGTTGGATTTTGTTTGACAGTAGTTGTTGTCGGATGATCTTTTGTACCTGCATATTTTCCGGGCTTCCCGCCTGAATCTATTTTGGTATTATTTGGCGCCTGGGCGATCTGCTGATTGGGTCCCGCCTCTTTTAAAGTATAATACCATATACCAAATGCCACAAGCAATACCGAAGCCGCAATGCCTGACAACACCAGCATATTGCTGCGCCATTTACTGATCGGAATTATTTTGTGATCCTCTTCAATGCTCAGATCTTCATCAATATATTCATTGTAATAACCTTCCAGGCGTTGTTTCAACGAATCACGGCCTGCTTTCTCAACCCCCTCATATATTTTCTGGTAAGCCTCAACTTCCTTCTTAAAATCCGGATCATTGAGATAACGGTTTTTAAACACCTGTTGCTGCTGCTCATCCAACTCATTGCTGAGGTAGCGGTCAATCAGATCAATATCTTTCAAATCCTCTTCCATTGCTAAATCAAATTAATAATGTGTTCGTACGACGTAAAACCCTTCAACCGTTTCAGGCATCTCAGCTTCTGTTGCCTGGCCGAGTGTGCATCGGCGTAGCCATAATCCTGGGCCACCTGTTCCATACGTATTTTAAGGTACACCGTCGCTTCTATCAGCGTTTTACAGGGCTCGCCCAGTTTGTTCAGTGCATCCTGCAAATAATCGCTCAAACTCCTTTGCTGAATTCTGAACTCAAATTGCCTGTCTTCCTCTGCTTCTTCATTTATGCTGATGATGTCTTTTATTTTGTTTGCCTGTCGTTTCAGTTTATCCAGTTTATCGAACCATTTATTGCGGCAGATCGTCAACAAGTAACCTTTTAAATTATTCTGTAGGTATTTTCCTGTTCGCAGGTTCTCATAAAATGATATAATAGCATCCTGCAGCAGGTCTTTTGCGTCCTCCTCGTCACCGTTGTTCTGCCGGGTAAAGCGCCTTACATCCGGCAAAAAACTGTATAAATACTTCAGATAATTCTCGTTCCCTTTCTTTAGCTCTTCAATAATCTGTGTTTCGGTCATGTTAAAAGTGAATGCCTGATAATGGGTTAAATGATACCTGCCTGGTTTCCTGTATAGGTATATTAAATGTTCGTCCCTGTATATAAACTTCTGCGTCGCCTTTCAAAACAAATACCGGCCTTGGGTTAAGCACGTCCGACATCCTTGCCTGGCTCAAAAGGCGCAGGTTATCTACCTCTACCTGCAATGGAATATCGGCATCTTTGCCTGCCTCCAGCTTCACTGTATCTTTCAGCTTCCAGTTGGCTATACTCAGACTTTCATTTTTCCGGTAGATATCAAGGTTGAGCTTGTTCAGCCTGTAACCAAATGAAAATTGATTATGCAGCCCTATCGACATCTGAAACATGCTCCTATTTAGTCCGGGCATCTTCGTCAGCTTTAATCCTTTGATGCGGAAGTTGGAGTCGTTTTTAAAAGTGTTATTGATCTGCGCTATCAATACTTCTTTTACATTGATGGTGATATTATCCTTCAGCGCTATGTCCCACGAAATACCGATCGATTTCACCTTGTTATTGCCGATGATGCTAAAGGTGGCAGCGTCGCCCTGAAGCAATTGGGGGAATACTTTAGCCAGCGTCCATAGATTGATCTTCGATACCATTGGAATGATGACGGTGTCTTTGCCAGGCAGATGAATTTCCTTATTCAGTGTACTTACTCCAACGAGTTTGCCTTTATAATATGTGTTTATTTTTGACGCGGTTATAGTAGCGCCCATTACGTTGGGGTTGTATACCTTGAAATCGATATTTGCTTCGAGTATTGAATCTTTTACAGCACCGATCTGTACCGAACTTACGTTGATAAAAACCGGTTTTTTAAAGCATGAACAAAGCAGCATGCTCAAAAGCATAATCGATAGGACATACATCGGTCGTCTCGCACGCATCGCTATTGTATTTTTATCGCGTGTCATATCGTATCTTTTTTCTTTAATGAATAATAGGTGAGCGCATACATGGCCGCGCTGAGTAGCAGCATCGCCATAATATTTGCGCCCATACTGTTGAATGCGTTCACAAATGCACCGCCGTTAGAAGTGAGTGTATTATTATAGTATAATTCATCCAGCGCGGGCGCTTTAAACGGAGCTGTAGTAATAGGAGTATTGATTTTGTTGTTCTGTATCCTCAGAAAGCCCTCCGTTCCCCAGCGGCCAAGTGTGAAATAGCTCAAGGCATCCACCTTTACACTTCGCAAATGCTCCACCACGCCTGCCAGCATGATTTGCGGCATCAGGGCGATGGGCACTACCGTCAGCACTTTCTCGGTAGTAGTAAAATAAGCCGAAAGGAAAAGTCCGAATAATGTTGCCGATGAAGCGGTATAGAACATATAGGCTATATTCTGGGAATAGCTTCCAAGTGCCTCATCGCTATGAAACCGCAGGTGGATAATGGAAATAAAGATCACTACCTGCACAAATGAAACGATAGAAAGCACTACCCATTTAGATAAAATATAGGTATGGATATTCAGATTAAACATGCGTTCGCGCTTATAAATGGCAAATTCGCCAACGATCTCTTTAGATGAATTGCTCACCCCAAACCAGATAGCTGAGATCGCGATCAGCATCATTACCTGCACATTCAAACCGTGAAATATAACAGCCACCAAACCGGCTATGATAAATGGCTGGGCCAGCAACAGGTACATATTGTATTTATCGCTGATCTTGATCTTCAGGTAGCGGAGCGTCAGCCAATAAAATTGCAGCATCAGGTTATTCTGCTTATCAGCTACCATCTTCTCGGGTTCGCGACGGGTTATGGCACCGCGAGGAGCTATGTAATAATCTTTGGGATCGAACTTCTTGTCATCACCGCATATTTTGTAGATTTCAAGGATGTTGGTTGCTTTAAATTTCTCCAGTAAACCGTTCCGCTCGCCATAGTAAACAAAGTAACCCTTAATCGCCATGAAAATGATCTTATCGGCATAAAGCAAATCCTCTGGTTTGTGGGTTACCATTACGATGGTTGTTCCATTAGCAGCAAGCTCCTTTAATGATTTCAGGAACTCATCGATACTTTCCGGATCAAGTGGCGAGGTGGGTTCATCCAAAAACAAAATGGTCGGACGGCTCAGCAACTCCACTGCAATACAAACCCGCTTGCGCTGCCCGCCAGAGAGTCCGCCTACTTCTTTATGGCGTATCTCGTCATCAAAATTCAGACTGGCTAGCACTTCTGTTATGCGCTTGCTGATCTCTGCATCGGTGGTATCGTCAGGCAGTCGCAGCTTGGCAGCCATGTACAGTGTTTCTTCTACCTTCAATTCTTTGTGGATGATATCATCCTGGGGCACGTAACCAATTTTTCGCTTTAGCAGTTGGTAGTTTTCGCGCAATGAAAGTCCATGGATATAGATATTGCCCGAAGTAGCCGGGTTATCACCATTAAGTGCTTTCAACAAGGTTGATTTACCGCAGCCGGAAGGCCCCATCAACGCCACGATCTTTTTATAAGGTATCTCCACGCTCATCGGGTTCAGCCCGACGAACTTATTAGCATAAACCTTTCCGATCCCCTCAGCACGGATGGCTACTTCTTCGCGCAAATCGCGGTAACCATCCACAAGGCTGAAACAATGCAAATGGATCAGAACGATGTCCTTATCTTCCAGCAGTCTGGGCTGGTTGGGCTCCAGGCGGGTATCATTCAAAAATGTGCCATTAGTCGATCCGAGGTCCTTAACCCAATACCTGCCTCCTTCGAAATATATTTCCGCATGTTTGCGCGAGACGGTCCTGTCATCCGGTGCGCGGTCTGGTAGAACAATATCGTTATCATCAGCCCGACCAATCCTTATCGGCAATTTCAGGTTCAGCAAACTGTCGAATCTTTTATTCAAGTCTTCTGCTCCCTGCTTCTTTTCCTGTGGTTTTGGTTCCAGCTTTGATTCAGGTTTATTTTCTAATTTGGATTTATCTTCGGTTTTATGTTCAACTTCCGCCAGGTCATTTGCCGACTGAAGTTTTAACTGATATCCCAATATGCTTACCTTATCTACATTGGCAATAGCATACCATTCTTCAGGAGCGATCTTATTCCCGTTAATCAGCACACCGTTGGTGCTTTTGGTGTCCCTGATATGGACAACATGGTCTTCCAGCTTAACTTCGGCGTGCCTGCGCGAAATACTTTGATCATCAATTTCCAGATCCGCTCCCGAACCTTTTCTGCCAATAGAAATCGTTTGACCGTCGTTCAGCTCGTAATTAATATCTGTATGATCTACTTTGATTACCATTTCCGGGAGATTATTTTTTGCCGATCATTTTATTTAAGCATGCCTTGCGGTGAGCCGAAGATGGATGGGTTGAAGTAAAGCGGCTCAGCAATTGTTTCTTTTCCAGTCGTTCAAACTTCTGGAACAGGCTGTTGAAGGCAGTCTTATCATAGCCGGCCTTTTCCACCAGGGTTATTGCACCGCGGTCGGCATCATATTCGTCTATCTGGTCAAAAGGCGCCGAAAGAGTCAGGTTGAGGTTCAAGGCGATCTTCTGAAACTGTTGCATATTCAGCCTCTGGCCTGCATAAGCCAACATAGCCATTTTCTTTATCTTTCGCACCACATGCTGATTGATGATGTGGGTAAGTTCGTGACCCAGTACGAACGCCAGCTCATCATCTGAATCGACATAATCAAACAAGGCTGTAGTCACATAAATGTATCCGCCGACAGTTGAAAAGGCATTGATCTCATTTGACTGGATAAGAAACACATGATACTGGCGACCGGGGAAACGTGACTGGGCAATCAATTTGCCGACGATTTCCTTGATCTTTTGCAGATCACGGGGGCGGTTTGCAACATGAGATTCCATCTGGCTTTGGAATTCCTGCTTTCCCAAATCCTCCTGTTGTTGTTGTGTTATCGGCATTACCCGGTCCAGCGCGTGATTTTCGGTTTCCTTATAAACGTACATGGGACCGTCAAGCGGGCTGCCGCATGTTTCGAAAGTCATAAACCGCTTGATACCGTTTTTATAAGCCGACAGAATTTTGGCTTCGCTGCCCTGTGAAAAAGCTTCCGAAAAGCTTATCAACGCCATAGCCAGAATGAAGAATGCTTTTGTTTTCATATCCTTTTTATTGATGTATCGGACAAATTCTCCGATGTCATCTATTTTTTAAAAAAAAATTGACAATTATCCAGGGTATAGAAATGCCTGCCGGAAGAATGAATGCATCGCGCAATGCAGTCCCGGTAAGCCATTAGTTCGGTAGGCCCGATGATACCTTAAAAATGGAGACAGGTTGAACGTATCCCAAATCTGTGCTGCTTCACCTGCTGATATTTAACAAACTGTATATAAGGCACAAGGGGTATATAAAAATAGTGCAATAATATCTGAAAGCCCAATTTTTACAGGCGTTTTTTAAGTAAAGATTTTATTAAGGATGGGTACACTCATAACCGCCCAGCTCATATGTCGGACTACGTCAATTTTTTTTAATTTTTTTAGATGACGTTCTAAAATCCCTCCGATATATCTACAAAAAGCATTAAACATTCACACTTCAAAAAACAACGTTATGAAAAAGTTTCTTTTTGTTATCGGAATGCTGATCGCATTTGTATCAGCTTCACACGCACAGGGTTATTCCTATACTTACATCAGGAATTACGCACAGGGTATGGGTTATGGAATTGGCCAGGAATGGAACTGCGGACTTGAGCAGGGCCAGTATTTTACAAAAACCTTTAATTTTAAAAGTGGTGTAACTTATGACATTATCGCGCTATCTGATGATGGCAATGTACTGGACGTAGATATGGAAATATTAACTCCATCAGGTTATCTATATGACAGAAACACCCGCACCGGCAAATTCGCTGAAGTAATATTTACGCCTACTTACGACCGCAATCTTACCATTAAGGTAAAAAACAACAACTCAGAAACGCCATATTATGCATCCAGGGTTTATTTTATGATAGCATATAAATGAGCATTAACATTAGTTCATCAATAAAAAAACCTGCTTGCAAATCAAGCAGGTTTTTTGCTCTTTAAATTCCTATATTTCGGTTCTTATGCCTTTTATAATCGAAGAACTTTTAGGCTCTAAATATTTTATAATTGCTCTGGGGTTAATACTTTTTTACTTCATGCACAGGCTATCTACCCGCAAGCGACGATATTTTTCAAAATATGGTCGTCCAATGGTAGCCACTATACGCTCTATTCACGAAACAGGATTCAGCAAAGGGAATTATGATAAAATATATGAGATGAAACTTGAAGTTGAGAATGAGGATAAGACAACAAGAGTTGTGATTACAAGGAATGATTACGATTACCGCGCCGATGAGGTACCACAGCCGGGCAACCAAATCGATATTTTGGTAGATTCTAAAAATCCCGACAGAGTAATGGTAACACCCAAATGGTATAGACCTCGTCAAAATTAGCAGATCATGCTGCTACATTTCTATATTTTAGAGGTGTAGTTTGGTACCTGTTACGAAACAACCGGATAAACGAACTGGTACATTTAAAACCCACCATGTTCACTATCTCATACACAGGGTATTCCGTTTTGGCCAACAGCAATTGAGCCCGCTGCAAGCGTATCTGGATCAGGTATTGGTGCGGCGACTGGTTATAGGCCAGCTTGAATGTGCGCAGCAGATGATTTACCGAAAGACACGCATAATTGGCCAAACTTTCCAGGCTCACATTTTTATCGTAATTGGCATATAAATATTCTTTGGCAAGGTTAAGCCGTCTCAATATTTCTACGCGGGTGTTTACATTCAGGAAGTTGAGTTTTTTTGCCTTCAGCGTTATTTCTTCGTTATAAATGCGGCAGCAGTTTTGGAGGGTGCGTTGCAGCAATTCGTTTATTAAAGCCTCATCGGTATGCTCGTCTTCAATAAAGTTTTTAAGTCTGCTGATGTTAAGTTTCAAATCGGCCTTCAATGGGTAAATGGTTTCGCGAAGCTGGTAAGCAGCGTGCTCAGTATCAAACAACCCGCCTTTTTTGCCTTTGAAAAATTTGCCGGTAAATTCGTTCAAATATTCTTCATCAAACTCAATAGACAGCACATTTACCGGCAAACGGGGATCGTTGCTGCTAGTGAATAATGTGCCTTTATTCAGCATGATAAACGAGTCGGTATGTAGCGATAGTTGCCGCCTGCCGATAGCGCATGTTTCATTTCCGCTGAAAACGAACCGGATGCTGAAATTGCCGGTTGTTTCTGAATATGATCTGTGATCGAAGGTGGTGCAGGTTACTTTGTTCTTATTTTTTAGTATCCTCAAATATTCCATATCGCGCTATCTAATACCATTTTACGTTAGTATAAAGATACAATGGTGATTTTTGCACATTATCACCCCATTAGGGTGATTTATCAAAAAAATGGCTGATTGTTAGACAAATACCGTTCACGTTCACAGTTTGTCTTGTCCTGAAATAGGTTGACACAAAAAAGTCAACAACAAATGGGAATAGAACGAGACAAGGCTGCGATAGTTGCAGCGTATTTAACAGGGCAATACAGTTAT
>Ga0268266_10000292_pt1 | contig 81843 bp, 59 predicted proteins | sample KBSS13metaG_FD_190356 | JGI IMG/M metagenome (GOLD analysis project Ga0268266, IMG submission 190356) | Switchgrass rhizosphere microbial communities from Kellogg Biological Station, Michigan, USA - KBS S1-3 metaG (SPAdes) (version 2) | ecosystem: Host-associated > Plants > Roots > Rhizosphere...
AATCGCGCAACAGCGGAAGCGCTCCAGGAAATCCAGGCACAAGAAGAGTGGCAGGGCGCGATCCACGCGGTGACCGATGTGACCGGATTCGGATTGCTCGGCCACGCGAGAGAAATGGCGTTGGGACATCCTGCGCAGGGAATTCAGCCGGTTTCGCTGGAGATTGATCACTCAGCTTTTGCGTATTTGCCGGGGGCGCTGCAAGCTGCAAGAGAAGGGCATTTGCCGGGCGGGCTGAAAAACAACCGCGAATTCGTTGGCGACTGCGCGGAGTTTGCCTCAAATGTGCCTCAGGAATATCGCGACTTGCTCTTCGACCCGCAGACATCTGGCGGACTTCTCGTCGCAATTCATCCCGACGTCGCGCAAGAAACACTGCGTGCTATGGAACGCCACGGCGTAGCAGGCCGTCGGGTCGGCAGCATCGTTTCAAAGCGATCACCACTGCTCTACGTAAAATAATTCCCAGGAAAAGCACAATCTAAATGGACACGATTACACACGGAATCGCAGGCGCGCTGATCGGCAAGGCGTTGTGCGGCGGCGACAGCATGTTTCCACTGAAGCCGATGAGCCGCGCGCGCATCACAACGTGGGCGCTCATGCTGGGAGCAATTTTTCCGGACAGCGACGTGTTCCGCGACATGCTCTCGAAGGATCCGATGCTCATCATTACCTGGCATCGCAGCTATACGCACTCGTTGCTGATGTTGCCTCTGTTCGCGCTCGCGCTCGCAGGAATCACACGATGGATTGCGAAAAAATTTAGCTGGGAAGCGCCATCGTATGCTGCGCTCACAGGCATCTGCGCGATTGGAATAGCCAGCCACATCCTGCTGGATTTGATAACGACATTTGGCACGATGGTGTGGTCTCCGGTCTCATGGTCGCGCCCGGCGTGGGATCTGGTTTTCATCGTGGACTTTACGATGACGGGCATTCTTTTGATTCCTCAGTTGCTCGCCTGGGTCCATCGCGACGAACCGCGCGTTAGACGGCGTGCAGTGATGATGTGGATGCTGCTCATCCCTGTGACATTCGGAATCGCCGCGATAGGAAGAATTGTCGGCGCGCCGATATCCAACGCGGCGATCTGGGCGGCCATCGGAATTTTTTCGATCTTGTTTCTGCTGCCGGCCGTTTTTGGTTGGGGATCGCGGCTGCGGCTAGCTGCCTGGAATCGAGCTGGCTTTGTCGGCGCGTGCGTCTATGTTGGACTTACGATTTTAGCCCATCACAGAGCGCTGGAACGAGTGAAACGATTCGCAGAGTTTCAGGGCGTTAAGCCAGAGGTGATCGGAGCGCTGCCGCTTCCGCCATCTCTGTGGAGCTGGGATGGCCTGATTCGCACGCCACGCGGCGTTTACGAGATGCGTATGGATCTGAGCCAGCCGTCGGGAATTCCTGCGAACGAAGCTGAAGCGGCCGCCGCCGCAAAGGTCCCTCTGACTTACAACTATTTTCCCGACGCGCCCATGAACAGTTGGATTCGGCAGGCGAGTCAGCTGCGCGAAGTTCAAAAAGTAATGTGGTTCGACCGGTTTCCGGTGACACGCTTTCACAAAGAAGGCGAAGAAGCGGTAGTGGAAATTTTGGACCTCCGCTTCGCCAAGATTCGCCCGGATCGCCCGGCTTCGTTCACGTACCGTGTACGGTTTGATTCAGCAGGCAAAGTCGTCGAGCAAGGCTGGGTTCGGGAATAGCGAATCTCTCTTGGTCACCTTGACGACGCGTGCGGAAGGATCGAAGTGAGCGGCGCTGAAACCAATTTCGATCAGAACAAGCTCGGCCTCTGTTGTGACTGCCAATTTGCCCAGCGGATCACCTCGAGCAAAGGCTCCCAGTTTCTGCTTTGCAACCTGAGCAAGACTGATCCCCGTTTCCCAAAATACCCGCGCCTTCCCATCCTTTCGTGCTCGGGCTACGAGAAGCGCCTGGTCGCTCCGCAAACTGACCAACGTTAATTTAGAGACGTGTTCATCATTGCGGACCGTAAAAAACTCCAGATAAATGCAGCCCAAGTCCCTCCATGAGGATGTTGGCACTGTGCAATGCACTGTGCTAGCATCCGCCGCGTGTGGGCAGCGGATGCTGTTCCACACAAACAGGAGAACGGACCAGGGGATTTTCGACAATACGTCCTTCGCCTCTTGACGGCGCGTGTTATTCGCAGCGCTTCGTAGAGAGACCCAAGGTTCACGGCCGCGTTCTCCTTCCCCAGCAAGAAAACTCACCCAGGCGCAGGCCCGCGCCTGAACACACGCTGTCCAGGACGGACCTCGCCTGCACGCCGGAATCGGCGCAGGGTCGTGAGGGTTTGTTTTACAAACCCTCAAATACAAACGACAGGAGGCCTGTATGAAAACCTATCTCACCAAGGACATCCGAAACGTTGGCATTGTAGGTCACGGCGGCACCGGAAAGACGCAACTGGTGTCGTCGTTACTCTACACGGCGGGCATGACGCCGCGTTGGGGCAAAGTTGCGGAAGGCACCACGACAACGGACTTCGATGAAGAAGAGATCGCGCGCAAGATTTCCATCCAAACCGGGCTCGCCCACGCCGAATGGCCTTGTACCCTCTGCGAAGGCTCTCCTGTAAAAATCAATTTCCTCGACCTCCCCGGTTACGGCACCTTCATCAACGAAACGAAAGCCTCCCTCATCGCCGCCGACTGCGCTCTCATCACCGTGGACGCTCACGTCGGCGCGCAGGTCACCACCGAAAAAGATTGGGATTTTTGCCTCGAGTATGACATTCCGCGCGCGTTTGTGCTCACCTGGATGGATCGCGAGCTCTCGAGTTTTGAACGGTCGATGGAATCGTTGCAGCAAGCCTTCGGCCGCAGCGTTGTCGCATTGCAGTTGCCCATCGGAACGGAAAGAGGCTTCCGCGGCGTCATCGATCTCGTTGCGATGAAAGCGCACATGTACGCGCCCGACGGCGACGGCAAAGCCAAAATCGAAGAGATTCCCGCCGCGCTTGCCGGTGACGCCAAAGAAGCGCACGAAAGACTGGTCGAAATGGTCGCCGAGGGCGACGACGACTTGATGGAGGAATTTTTCCGAGAAGGAACCATCCCGATTGAGGACTTGATTCCCGGCGTACGCAAAGCCATCGTCGCGGAAAAAATCGTCCCCGTTCTCATGATTTCGGCAGCGCACAATATCGGCAACGCCAGTTTGCTCACGTTCCTGGCCGATGTCTTTCCCCATCCCGACGAACACGTGGAAGAGGGCTTCAAGGAGCCAGGCGGCAAGGGCGACCGCGTCGAGCGCAAATACGACGACGGCCAGCCGCTCTCGATTTTCGTTTTCAAGACGCTCGCCGACCCCTTCGCAGGCCGAATCAACTATTTCAAAGTGAAAAGCGGCGTCCTCAAAAACGACGCCACCGTCACGAATTTCAGCAAGGGCACGCCTGAGCGCATGCAGCACACGCAAGTCGTGCAGGGAAAAGTGCTCACCGAAGTGGGCGAACTTCACGCTGGCGATATCGGCGCCATAGCTAAACTGAAGGACACGCTCACCGGCGACACGCTCGGCGACAAAAACGCTCCCGTCTTCTACAAACCCGCGCAAATTCCCGAACCCGCAATCACCTTTGCTGTCGAACCCAAGTCCCGCGCCGACGAAGACAAGATCGGCGTCGCCATCCACAAAATTCTTGAAGAAGATTCCGCGCTTCGCTTCTCACGCGATCCGCAAACCAAAGAATTTCTCCTTGCGGGCTCCGGTCAGCAGCACATCGAAGTCGTCGTCGCCAAGCTCCACAAGCGATATCACGTGGACCTCACGCTCAAGCCGCCCAAGGTGCCCTACCGCGAAACAATTCGCGGCCGCGCCGATGTCGAAGGCAAACACAAAAAACAGTCCGGCGATCACGGTCAGTTCGGTGTGTGCCGGGTGAAGTTCGAACCCGCCGAGCGCAACAAGGGCATCGAGTTTGTGGACGACGTCTTCGGCGGCGCCATCCCCAGAAACTGGATTCCCTCCGTTGACCGCGGCATCCGTGAAGCCGCAGCCCGTGGCTTTCTCGCGGGCTTCCCGATGACCGACTTCAAGGCCATTCTTTACGACGGCAAGTATCACGACGTCGATTCGTCGGACATCGCATTCAAGATTGCCGGCTCGCTCGCGTTCAAGGAAGCGATGAAGCAAGCCCGCCCGGCGCTCCTCGAGCCCGTCATGCGCGTCGAGGTTTATGCGCCCGATCAATATTCCGGCGACCTCATGGGCGACATCAGCTCCCGCCGCGGCCGCATCGAAGGCAGCGAAGTCCGCGGCCACACGGTTGTCATCAAGGCGCAAGTCCCGCTCGCGGAAATGCTCAGCTATGCGACGGACCTGACTTCCAAAACGCAGGGACGCGCAAGCTACTCGATGGAATACTCGCACTACGACTACGTGCCCAACGAACTCGCCGAGAAGATCGTAGCGACCCACAAGGCCGCCCACGGTGAACAACTCGTCGAAGAAGAAGCCTGACGAACCAGGTTTGAGCAGTCGCTAGTAAACGCTTGTCATCCCGAAGAAACGGGGAATCTCCTTCGCTCGGGGCTTCGCATCGGTGCGCTCTGCCCGACCTCACGCCATTGCCTCAACACGACGCCTTACGACCAGCGCGGCAAAAACATTCCCGTATGCTGCCGGTGCTCCACAAAGGCCTCGCCAAATTCCTGCGAGAGAAACGACTCCTCCCGCCGCGCCTTTAGATACAACGCGACCGTCACCACCGCAAAACCCAGCAGCCCGGTCACGAGCCGCTGCGTGATCACCGTAGCCAACAGCGCCGCCAGCATTCCGGTGTAAATCGGGTGCCGGATGAACCGGTAGGGTCCGCGCCGGATCAGCTGATGATTCGCCTTGATCGTCACGGTACCACTCCAATTCGAACCGAGCGCCAATCGCGCCCACACGGCAAACAGCAAACCCGCAATCGTTACAATCACACACACCAGCATCAGCATTGGATTATCTGGAAAAATCGCGCGCGTCAGCCAAGGAGCGCCCGTCCCCTCTCGGAAAATCAGCAGGAAGCCAAACATAGCCGGTATCAAATGCTGCAGCCGCTGCCCCGACGTCTCGCGCCGCTTGGTCGACTTGCTCATGAACGCCATCAGCAGCCACACGATCAGCCAAACCGCCCACACGCGGGCCGCAATCTGGAAGGCGTGTTGCGCACTCAACGGAGGCCCTAACGGCAAGGCACCGTTCAGCAGCGAAGTCGTACTTACCCATCCCATCGAATTGGCCCAAGGCATGTTCATCTCCGGTGCGTTTTCTGGCTTGAACGACGTTTCGTCTCGGCTCGATTCTCTCATGCGTCATCACGGGTGTAGCATTTACTCTCGGCCGCAGCCTGGTTGAGTTCAGGCCGCCGTTCCAGCCATGATTGACCAGACCATCTCTCACTTTCGCATCACCGAAAAAATCGGCGCCGGCGGAATGGGCGTGGTTTACAAAGCCTTCGACACGCGCCTGGACCGCCCCGTTGCGCTGAAATTCCTCTCCGACAATTTGACGCGCGATTCGCAGGCCCTCGAACGTTTTCGCCGCGAAGCTCGCGCGGCCTCTGCCCTCAACCATCCGAACATCTGCACCATCTACGACATCGGCGAGCAGGACGGCCGGGCATTCATCGCCATGGAGTTCATTGACGGCGAAACCTTGCGCAATCAAATCTATGGGAAAGTGCTCCCTCTCGAACAAATCCTCAAGCTCGGTATGCAGATTGCCGAGGCTCTCGACGCAGCCCATTCCGAAGGCATCATTCACCGCGACATCAAACCAGCCAACATTTTCGTGACGAAACGCGGCCAATCCAAGGTCCTCGATTTTGGCCTCGCGAAGCTCGTTCCCAAAGGAATCGGCAAAGACGCCAACGATCCGGACGCAGACGTTCCCGACTCTTCTTCCATTGCTGGAATCATTAGTGGCACGCCTGCGTACATGTCGCCCGAGCAGGTTCGCGGAGACAATCTGGACCCGCGCACCGATATCTTTTCGCTCGGCTTGATCTTGTACGAAATGGCCACCGGCCGTCAGGCATTCGGCGCGGCGACGCCCGGCATGATTATCGAAGCCGTTCTCACTCGTTCTCCGGTTCCTCCGCGCAGCGTCAATCCAGAAATCCCGCCGCGGCTCGAGGAAATCATCAACAAGGCGCTGCACAAAAAGCGCGAAGAACGCTATCAACATGCAGCCGACATTCGTAACGATTTGCAGCACTTGGAGCGCGACTCCGGCCCCACTTTCGCGCGGAAAGCCGCGCAAGAACAAACACTCTCCGGGCTGGAAGTGCCGGTGCCTTCCCCGCACCCGACAGGAACGCAGAGCGCGACGACTTCCACGAGCCAAACGGGAACCGTCCGCCAAAAGCGCGTCTCCAAGAAACCGATTGATTCGCTCGCCGTCCTGCCTTTCGAAAATCTGACCCGCGACCCCGAGCATGAATACCTCAGCGACGGTATCACCGGCAGCCTCATCAACGTTCTTGCCACCGTTCCGAAGCTTCGCGTCATGGCCCAGAGCACCGTATTTCGTTACAAAGGCCGCTCACTCGATCCCCAGGTGGTTGGTGATGAACTGAACGTTCGCGCCGTTCTAACCGGAAGGATCATTCAGACCGGCGGCTCGCTGCGCATCGGAGCCGAGCTGGTCGACGTGGCGACCGGCTCTCAACTGTGGGGCGCGCAGTACAATCGTGTATCCGGCGACATTTTTGCGATTCAGGATGAAATCTCGCACGAAATATCGGACAAGTTGCGGCTGAAGCTTACGCATGCCGACAGAAAACGCCTCACCAAGCGTCAGACCGCTGACCATGAAGCGTACGGGCTTTATCTAAAGGGCCGCCATCACTGGAATCGCTGGACTGAGGACGGTTTCTACAAAGCCATCGCATATTTTCAGCAGGCGATTGAAAAAGATCCCACCTACGCTCTCGCGCATTCCGGCATAGCCGATTCGTATGTGCTGCTCGGCTGGAACAGCTATTTGCCGCCGAAGGACGCTTTCCCGAAAGCCAAAACGGCCGCGATGAAGGCACTGCGGCTCGATCCCGACCTCGGCGAAGCCCGCGCTCCGCTGGCGGCAGTCTTGTGGCTCTACGACTGGCATTGGCCAGAAGCTAAGTCTGAATTCGAACGAAGCATCGCGCTTAATCCCGCCTATCCGACCTCGAACCACTGGCACGCCGAATCCCTGATGACTATGGGCCGTCATGACGAAGCCATCGCGCGCATGAAGAAGAGCCAGGAGCTCGACCCGTTGTCTCTGATTATCGGCGATGCCATCGGCTGGGCCTACTACATGGCGCGCCGCTTCGACGAGTCCATAGAACAACTCCGGCGCACGATTGAATTGGACCCGCACTATCCGGTCACATACTGGGTTCTGGGGCTGGTGCTCAGAAAAGTCGGGCGCTTGGAAGAAGCCACAGCTGAAGCCGAGAAAAGCGTCGCGCTCTCAGGTGGCGGCCCCATCATGCGCGCGGCCTTGGCGCAAACGCTGGCCGTCGCCGGCGAGCAAACACGAGCCAATCAGATTCTCGACGAGTTACTGGAACTCTCCCGGCAAAAGTACGTCTCACCTTACTTCTTGGCTGGAACTTACCTGGGCCTCGGCCAGCAAGACCGCGCAATGGAATATCTGGAAAACGCCTACCAAGATCAGTCTCACTGGCTGCTCTATCTTCACCTCGATCCCAGCATGGACGCCCTGCGCCCGACTCCGCGCTTTCAAGGTTTATTGCGTCGCGTTGGACTACCCTTGTAACCAGAGGATGGCGCTTTGCCGGAGGAAGGGAGCATCTCCATGCTTTCACGCCTCAATTATTCTCGACTGACGCGGTATCGGAATTTTCGCTAACCAGTGCATTCAAGAAGCGAATGATCTGTCTCTCCTCGCGTTCTTGTTCAGGAGTGCCCTCCCGCTTCTGCGACAGGTCAGCGAGCCGGGCGGATAGGACTTGCAACGCAACTTCACGTTTGACGTAAGCAGCTCCCTCGACGGGACGCATCACCCACCCGCGTTTCGTCTTTTCGAATTCCACGGACTGTTCCCTCCAGCCAGGCTGTGAATTCGTTAGCGTATCCGAAGAAGCCCCCAGTGAGTCGATGCGAACGAGCGCCGTTCCACGCTTGCCTTTTATTTGCACGGCTGAAACTCGGAGCTCGCGGTAAACAATGACCGATTTGCCGGGTCCGCTCAGACCACGTGTCCGCAGCGATTCACGAGAGTCCTGATTCATTTCGACAAATGCAGCGATGACTTCGTCTGGCGAAGGCGTTTTCCCTGCCACTTGAAGAACTGTTTCGCGCGGAGTTTCGACTGCAATTGGGCCGGCGGTGTCAGCCATGGAAGCGGAACGCGATCCGCGCGGCACAGGCTTGGATAGTTTGGCTGGCTGATGGTTCTCAAGACTGTCGCTATTGCCTCGATTCGGCTCGTCATCCGCGCGATCCGCAGCCTCAAGCGTGCGATCCGCATGGAATGGCTTCTCCACTACATAACGGAAGAATCGGGCCGTACCCCGCACGCGCCAGTAGGGCGAATCATAGAATTGCGTGTCAGCCCCGGAACGCACGAAGCTGAAGAAGGAATGTTGCTTGGGATCGATGACGATGCCTACATGGCCGCGCCAAACAACCAGGTCGCCCGCCTGTGGTGCTCGCACTCGCGTGAAATTTGCGTTGCCAACATAGAGTTCGCGCGAAGTCGCGTATTCGTATGGGAAGCCCGCTTGTTCGTAAATATCGTGAACCAGGTGGGAGCAGTCCGTTTCAGACTCCACTCCGGCATCCACCGTGGGTATGGCAGCAAGAATCTTACGCCCCTCGGTTCGCGCGATGGGACCCCGACCCGATTTTTCCGCTGATGCGGTACGGAGATCCTGGCCCAGCGTCGCCGAGGCCACCGCGATGCACAACACTCCGAAGGTGAATCGCCTCATCATTTCTGTAAGTTTCGCAGACCACGGCGAAGCCGAACTGACCATGCCGCGAAGACAACACCGTCCGGCCGTACAGGTCCCTTTTTTCAAATTGGGCTGGAAAAGTTAGCAAAAAATCTCTAAGGCTGGAACTGGAAAAACGGCTGCAACCCGCTGTTACTAAGATGGTTGGGATATCCCTTCGGTTGTAGTGCGATGCCGTTGGGACTCCCGTTCACGCTAGAAACATCAGGTTTCTTGCACTTTGACAGCGATTGCGCCTCGTTTTGGTGCAAATGCTCTTGACGAAAGTATAATTAAGTTATATAATTCTTTATGTATTTTGGGGTTTCGTTCTAAACGCCGCAGCCACCTTTCCCGGCTTAGTCCCTGATCCTGCTGCTGCGCCGATCTCTTCGGCGCACTCTTCGTCATTCTGGGTTAAGTCTCTTGTTCCCGTGGTCTTGCGAACTCTTGTCGCTTCGACCAAACCGACGAAATGTAAACCCTTTGTTCCCATATACTTACCCACTCTACTGTTTGCTGGGTTTTGTCATGTCCCGTTTTTTCAACCACTTACGCACTCTTTGTGCAAAAAAAAGGTTGGCATTACCTCGCCTATTCGGAGTCTTTCTTTCAGCCCTTACCGACTCTTCGGTCGGGGCGCTTCGCACCTCGCTAGGAATTCAGACCTGCCTCCGCCCGAGTAGGCAATTTGGGACTTGCGGGCGTTACAATGCATCCGAAACTATTCGCCATGAAAACCAAACCACCGCACTCGAACTCCCGCAAAGCCGGACCCCAGACCCTCGCTATTCACGCCGGTGAACCTGCACGCCACGGCGTCAACACCGGTGTCGGCACTAACATCTGCCGCACCTCCACCTTTACCTTCTCCTCCACGCAGGAGATGAAAGAGTGGGCGGAAGGAAAAAACACCGCCTACATCTACACGCGGTACGGCAATCCGACCCTTTCGGTAGCAGAGGGGAAAATCGCCGCACTCGAAGGCGCAGAAGCCGCCGTCGTGACCGCCAGTGGCATGGCGGCAATCTCTTCTGCTCTCCTCGGTGCGCTCAAGCAAGGCGACGAGCTGATTTCCACCGCGCAACTCTATGGCGGCACTTACCGCCTCATGCGCGACGTTTTTCCGGACATGGGCATCACCGTCCGCCACGTCGGCACATCGCTCGAAGGCAGCGAATCTCTATTGACCCCGCGCACCAAGGTTCTCTACATCGAAACGCCCACCAACCCCACTCTGCGTCTCGTCAATCTCGAACAGGCGATCAGCTTCGCGAAAAAACACAGACTGACTTCGATCATTGACAACACCTTCGCCACACCCGCTTTGCAAAAGCCGATCACCATGGGCTTCGACATGGTCGTCCACAGCGCCACCAAATATATGGGCGGCCACTCGGACATCATCGCTGGTGGCGCCGCCGGCAGCCGCCGTTGGATGGATCGCGTCCGCCGCATGGTCATTTATCTCGGGGGCTCCATGGACCCCGGCGCCGCGTTCTTGCTCATTCGCGGAATGAAGACCATGGGCGTGCGTATCGAACATCAATGCGCCAACGCCATGGCCGTCGCAAAATTCTTGGACAAGCATCCGCAAGTAGCGCGCGTTCACTATCCCGGCCTGAAGTCTCATCCCGATCATGGGCTCGCGAAAAAACAGATGAAGGCTTTCGGGTCGATGCTCGCGTTTGATTTGAAAGGCGGCTTGCCTGCGGCTCGCAAATTCTGCGACCGTGTCCGTCTCTTCCTCCTGGCCGCGAGCCTCGGTGGCGTGGAGTCGCTCGTTGTCCTGCCGATTTACAGCTCGCACTACAACATGAGCGAGAAAGAGTTGGCGCAGGCCGGAGTCACTCCAGGCACCGTCCGCGTTTCCGTCGGACTGGAAGACGCTGCCGATCTCATCGCAGATCTGAAGCAAGCATTGGCTTGACATTTTTGGCGTAGCCGTAGCGACAGCTTGAACGGCGGTGAAACTGGCAAAAAGCTGGAACAGAAGCCTGGTTTGGGAGCAAGATGGTCCACTGGGGCGGGGCCCCGAGCGAGTAGGTCATTGCTGGAGGAAGTGATGCGCGCAACAAAATCCCTGGGGATTGGTGTATTGGTCGCCGTGATGGCGATCGCGAGCAACGCGGCGAGGGCCAACAATGAAAAGACCACGGGAGCTCTGGCCTTCGATCAGCTGAAAACGTTGGTTGGCGAATGGGTAGGGAAAAACGGCACAAAGGTCACTTACACGCTGGTTTCCGGCGGAACAGCATTGCTGGAGCGTATACAGCCGTCGAGCGAAGCCGAGATGATCACCATGTATTCCGCCGACGGCGACAAGATCGCCGTCACGCACTATTGCAGCGAAGGAAACCAGCCGTCCATGAAGACGGAATCGCTGAAAGGCATCGGGAACAAATATTCGTTCAGCCTGGTGAGCGTTTCGGGTTTGAAGTCGCCGGATGCAGGCCACATGACCGGACTCGTCCTCACGCTGATCGACAAAGATCATCTCAAGCAGGAATGGACCTACTCGAACAAGGGAAAGACGGACACCGAACCGTTTGAGTTCAGCCGAAAGCCGGAGAAAGCGGCGACCGTCGTGCCTAGCGGAAACTGAGTGACCCGAGAACCAAGCATACTATCCAGCCTCCGCGAGAAACTTCTGAACGGCGAGACCACGCCGCAACAAGTCGCGGCAGAGGCGTTGCAAAAATCCAATCAGAACGCCAGGCGCAATGTCTATCTCGTGCAAGATCGCGACTGGACGCTGCGCGAAGCAGAACGCGCCGAACGAACGTTTTCGCAACGTGAAAGGCCGCCGCTCTATGGCCTGCCCATTTCGCTGAAAGATTGTTTCGACCTGCAAGGCTTCCTGACCACAGCGGGCGCGAAGTTCTACGCGGAAAGAAATCAGCGCGCCACAGCCGATTCGGCAGTGGCCGCGCGACTGCGCGAGCAAGGCGCTGTCATCACTGGTAAAACGCACCTGCATCCTCTGGCATACGGCATCACGGGAGAGAATCGCGACTTCGGCGATTGTGTCCAGCCGAATGATGCGTCGCTGCTAACCGGAGGCTCGACGAGCGGCGGCGCGGCAAGCGTGCAGGAAGGTTCAGCCGTCGCGGCGATTGGCACGGATACAGGTGGTTCGATTCGCGTGCCTGCAGCACTCTGCGGACTGGCCGGCTATCGCGCCAGCATCGGACTCGCATGGGACCGAAAGTTATGGAGAGACGGCGTGCATCTGTCGCAGACATTCGACACGCTGGGCTGGATTTTCCGCGATTTGCGCGATGGTCCGCGGCTGGCTGAAGGTCTCTTCGGATTGCGCGCAGCGGACAAAGCTTCTCCACGCGTCAAGGTAGCAGCTGTCAGCGGAAATTTTTTGCGCGATTGTGAAGAAGACATTCTGAAGGCGTTGGAATTATGCAAGAGCCAGCTCGCGGCGAAGGGCGCCGAAGTTGCCGAGTTCGCCGCGGACGATTGGGATGAGGGAATGTCCATCTACGCGCCGATTCAGGCGAGCGAAGCTGCCACGATCCACGCGCCAAGTACCGGCGGCGATTTTTCCTGCTTCCCTCCTCCGATCGATGAACGGCTGGCGTGGGGAGCATCGCTGAGCAGCGATGAAATCCAAAAACAACGCGCGCGTCACGCGACTTTTCGCGAAAGAGTGGATGTACTTTTTCAATCCTACGATTTTCTGCTGCTTCCCTGCTCGCCTTTGAGTCACCTGAAAGCAGGTGTGGATCATTCGGAAACGCGAATGAAGATTTTGCGGTACACCGTACCACTCAGCTTGGCGGGAACTCCGGTAGTTACCTTGCCGTTCGCCGGCGGAGCAGGCATGCAATTGGTTGCCCCACGTGGCGCAGATGCAAAACTGCTTGCCTACGCAGCGGCGTGCTGCTGAGGGAGTTGAAGTCGGGGAGTTCTGCCATGGATGGCGAGCGCGGAATTTTGTCGCGGCTCACTCCTCGCCGATGTCTTCATTCCAGACGGCGGGATTTTTCTGAATGTAGCTGCTCAGAAGATCGACGCATTCCTGTGAATCCAGATCTATGACTTCGATGCCGAGCGAACGCAGCCAATCAATCCCGCCTTGAAATGTTCTGCTCTCGCCAACGACGACGCGCGCAAAGCCGAACTGGCGAACGAGTCCGCTGCAATACCAACATGGCGCCAACGTCGTAACCATGTTGAGTTTGCGATAGCTGCGTTGCCGGCCGGCGTTGCGAAAGGCGTCTGTTTCGCCGTGCATGGACGGATCGCCATTTTGTACGCGGCGATTGTGTCCCGCCCCGAGTAGTTTTCCTGTTTCATCGAAGATCGCTGCGCCAATCGGGATGCCACCTTCGGCGAGTCCCTTGCGCGCTTCCGCAAGCGCGATTTGCAACATGGATGCGTAGTCGAGCGCCATACCTGAGACTACCGTTTCGTGACCACGGGCAGAACAATGCGCGATGGAAATTGCGGCGAACAGTACACGCGCTGTGTCGCGGAAACGAAATCGGCGGCCACTGCCTGATAGATGCTCGGCACAAATTTCTGCGGGTTGCGGTCAATCAGAGGAAACCATGTGGATTGAATCTGAACCATGAGCCGATGGCCTTTCAGAAAAACGTGGTCGCGATCGCGTAGAGAAACTTCCCACAAAATGGGCTGGTTGGGTTTTAGCGCGCGCGGATGTTCGAAGCTTTCGAGATAGCGGCCGCGGCGGATTTCCATCGCGATCGGCAATTGGTAACCATTCAGGGATTGCGCATACTGGCCGGGTTTCGGTCCTTCCTCGGCGTTCCACGGATTTTTCTGCGCGTCATCGGGAAAAACGTCGATCAATTTGACCACGAAGTCGCTGTCGGTACCGGAAGTAGATGCGAACAAAGAAGCAGAGACGGGACCCGTGATCGTGAGATCGTGATCGAGCGGAGCGCTTACGAAAGAAAGAACATCCGGCCGATGATCGACAAAGCGCTGGTCCGCGACTTCCCAGGTGCGCCAGTCGCCGGCGGGATAGGTCGGAGAAATCGGCCGCTGACGATAGGGAACGGGATTCGCGGGATCGGAAACGTATTCTCGATAGTTCGGCTTCTCACTGGCGGAGGGAGTATTGATCGAGAGTGAACCATCGGAGTGCAGATAGACATTAACGGACTGAGCGTCGGATGGCGGCCACGCCGCGTAACTGTGCCAGGTGTTCGACCCGCTCTGAAATGTGGTGGCCCGCCATGAGGGCTTGTCGCCCTTGCCATGCAGGTAGTAGCGGAAAAATGGCGCTTCGATGTTTTCGCGAAATTCGCGCGCCGTCTCGTGGCCGCCGAACGGAATCAGCCCGATGCTGTCGGCTTTGGGCGTTTGCCACTGCCCGTGGAACCACGGCCCCGCGACCATGAAGTTGGTGTGGTCCGGATCGCTCTCGGCAGCGTGGCGAAAAATCTGCCACGGCCCCCAGGGGTCTTCCTGATCCCAGAAACCGGCGACATTCAGGTTTGGAACCGTCGACGCGTGAAGCTGGCGAACCCAAGCTTCTTTCTTCCAGAAATCGTCGTAGTCGGGATGGTCAATGGTGGAATTCCAGTAAGGAATTTTTCCGTGCAGGTATTTGGCATTGATGTTCGAGAGCGGTCCAAGATTCAAATACCACTCGTACGTGTCATAGATTTCGAAAGCGAAATGGGTATTGCTGTTCTTGTCGGCTTGCTCCATCACGGCATATTCGAAGTCGTAGCTTTCGCGAAGCGCCCCGTAGCGGTGGTTATCATCGTTCATCCATTGATCTACGGGAGAAGCCTGCTCACTCATGGCTTTGAGCGCCGGATGCGGGTGCAGCAAGGCCAGCCCGGTGGTTAGGCCATCGTACGAGACACCGTACATGCCGACTTTACCGTTGTTGTTCGGAACATTATGGACGAGCCATTCAATGCTGTCGTAGGCGTCGGTAGTTTCATTGGTGGCCTTGGGATTTGTGAGATCGACCTGTGAAGTCAGATCGAAGTTCCCTTCCGATTTGAAGCGGCCGCGCAAGTTTTGGATAACGAAGATATAACCGTCTTGCGCCAATTCCTTCCAGCTAGAGGGCATCTGTTCAGGCGGCTTTTCGGGAACGCCGTAGGGAGTTCGACGAAAGAGAATCGGTAGGGGACCCTGCTGGTCAGCCGGCGCGAGGATCACCGTTTGCAGACGGACGCCGTCGCGCATGGGAATCATGACTTCCTGCAGACGAAATAGTGGCTTCTCTGGAGGCTGTTGCGCGGCATCAATCTCCGCGGCGAAGAGGAAGAATACTAGGAACAGGAGCAACGGTTTGCGCACGGTCTGACCTCCGCCAATGCGGGTGAAAGGTAAGCGCGGAGTATAACAACTTTCTGCAAAGATAATCCGTGGCCGACCAGCGTTCGCGAGTCATTGACACTAAAGTGTGTTGCTCTGGCACTCGGGCTGGTAAATCACTACAATTCCCAAACTTTTACAGTGCGGGAGAGTGACCATGTTTAGGCGCGTTCGAAGGGCAGTGCTGCGGTTTGCGGTTAGCGCGAGCGTGCTCGCCGGAATGTGCGCCGCAATGGCGGTAAACAGCCGCGCTGCGGATTCTCCGACCGGTGCGCCGAAAGAACTGACCTGTGAGTCACTGAAGGAACCGCTAGGAATGGACGTGGCGCGCCCTCGTCTTTCGTGGAAGCTGACGGACAGTAGGGTCGGAGCAAAGCAAACTGCGTATCAAGTTCAAGTGGCGAGTGCGGAGGCCAAACTGGCGTCGGACAAGCCGGACATTTGGGACAGCGGAAAAGTCGTTTCCGCAACGTCACTGAACATGCTCTACGCCGGCCCAGCGCTGACTGCTTCGCGGCGGTATTACTGGCGAGTACGCGTGTGGGACAAGGATGGGAAGGAATATCCGGTGAGCGCCGCGAGTTGGTGGGAGACCGGCTTGCTGGGTCAAGAAAATTGGAAAGCAAAGTGGATTGGGTACGATGAGCCGGAACTGAAGGCAATCCGCGAAGCGAACGCCGAATGGATCACCAACCCAGAAACGGACAGTGCCGCGACTACCGGGAATACGCGGCACGACTTTCGTTTCAGTTTTGAGCCCCTGAGAGGGGGCCTTGCGAAGGCACTCGTTAGGAGAGCGCTGCTTTACGTTACGGGTCGCGATTCCGCTGCGGCTTGGGTCAACGGCAAACAGGTGCTGCAGTCGCAGCCGCTGCCTCCGTGGAAGCAGATGCCGTGGAAAACATACAGTGTCCTCGACGTTTCCAAAGAATTGCGGAAGGGGAAAAACCTCCTCGCCATTGAGGTGATTCGCTATCGCGAGGAACGCCGCAGAGGGCGACCCGACGATTTTCGTGCGCCGATGAGCGCCACGGTTTATTTGGAATACGCCGACGCTTCGTCGGAAGTATTCAAGAGCAGCACGCAGGGGTGGCGCGCGACACTCGACGCGACCGGTAATTGGCAGGAGGCTGGTTTCGACGATAGCGGATGGAAAAACGCCATCGGCTATGCGCTGCCGGCGGAATCGTTCGATGGACCGATCGGCGACCCGTGGCCGACGGGAGCGGTGAAGGCTCTGCGCAGAAACTTTGAGGTGACGGAACCGATCAAGTCCGCGCGGTTGTACGCCACGGCTCTGGGCGCTTATTCCTTTTCCGTGAACGGAAAACCAGTCGGCGATCAGGTTCTGTCGCCGGGTTGGACAGATTTTCGGCAACGCGTGATCTATCAGACATACGACGTCACCGACGAAGTGAAGACGGGAAAGAATGCGATCGGCGCGTTGCTTGCGCCGGGATGGTATTCGACGCCGCTACAGTGGTATGGCCAAGGCAACAACTACGGAAAAACGCAGCCGGCGCTGCGAGCCCAATTACGGATCGAGTATATGGATGGATCGGTAGATTGGGTTTCGACGGACGACAGGTGGAAAGCTGATATTTCTGCGATCCTGAGCGCGGAGATTTACAACGGCGAAACCTACGACGCGCGCAAGCTGCAGAACGGTTGGGATAAATCTCCGTTCGACGACGCGAAATGGACTCCAGTGGCAATCGTGCAGCCGCTCGAGCCGGAAATTGTGTGGCAGTACTTTCCGCCGATTCGCGCGCATCAGGTTCTTGACGCGAAAACGATCACCAACCCAAGTCCGGGCGTGTACATCTACGATTTCGGCCAGAATCTCGCGGGCGTGGCGCGGCTGCGCGCGAAAGGTTCCGCAGGCACGGATGTCAAACTACGTTTCGCTGAGGTTCTGAATCCTGATGGAACACTTTACGTCGAGAATTTGCGGACTGCGAAAGCGACAGATCATTTTGTACTGGCCGGCAGCGGCGCTACCGAAGAATTCGAGCCGAAATTTACGTTCCATGGATTTCGCTATGTGGAAGTGAACGGACTTTCTGACAAGCCAGATCTTGGCGATGTCAAGGCGACAGCGTTTCATACCGATGCCCCGTTTACCACGACGCTGAAAACGGGTAGCGCAATGATCAATCAGCTGTGGAGCAACATTTTGTGGGGACAACGGTCAAATTTTGTGGGAGTGCCGACAGATTGTCCGCAACGGGACGAACGCCTGGGATGGACCGCCGACGCACAGGTTTTCTGGCGCACAGCTACGTACAACATGGACCTGGCGACATTCTCGCGAAAATTCAGCACCGACATGCGGGGAACGCAGGTAGGAACCGATATGTACGGAATTTTTGCGCCGGGGACCTCCACCCCGCATCCGGCATATGGAACCGGCTGGAGCGATGCAGGCGTGATTATTCCGTGGACTTCCTGGATTCAGACCGGCGACACGGCGGTGATTGAAGAAAATTGGGCGGGGATGGAAAAGTATCTCGCCGCGATTGAAGGAGCGAATCCGGATCATTTGTGGAAGAAAAATTACGGCATTCCGTTTGCGGATTGGCTGGCTCCGGAAGGAGTGACACCGGTCGATCTGATCGCGACGGCCTATTGGGCTTACGACGTGACGTTGATGAAGCAGATGGCGCATGCGGCTGGGAAGTCGGTGGACGAGAAGAAGTACGGCGAGTTGTTCGACAAGATCAAAGCGGCGTTCAACGAAGCTTACGTGAAGCCGGACGGTTCTGTGGCAGGCGTTCCACCTCCACCGGTATTTGCATCAGGAACAGATACCAAGTTGAGTGACAAGCCTGTGGCGACGCAGACGGGGTACGTGCTGGCTCTGCATATGAATCTTTTGCCAGAAGCACTACGTCCGGCGGCGGCGAAGAAGCTTGTGGATCGGCTGGCGGCAAATGAGTGGCGATTGGGCACGGGATTTCTCGGGACGCCGTACTTGCTGAGCGCACTTACGGACACCGGCCACGCGGATGTGGCCTATCGGTTGCTGCTCAATACAGAGTATCCGTCCTGGGGATACCTGGTGGAACACGGCGCTACGACGATGTGGGAACGCTGGAATGGCGACCAGAAACGCGATGATCCGACGATGAATTCGTATAATCACTATGCGTATGGCGCAGTGGGAGATTGGATTTACCGGTACGCCGCGGGAGTAGATGCGACGCCGACGGATGCTGGATTCCATACGGTTCTGCTGCATCCGAACTTTGATCCGCGTCTTGGCGGCCTGGACTTTACCTACGAATCGGGTTACGGCCCGATTCATTCGCAGTGGTCGGTCGAAGGGAAGAAGGCTACATGGAAAGTGACGATTCCGCCGAATGCGAACGGGCGGCTGGAGCTGACTGCAGATGAGGTGAAGTCGTATCAGCTAAACGGAAAGCCGATCTGGAAAAACGCCAAGGTGAAGCCAATCGGGAGCGGGTCTGGCTTGTTCGAGCTGGCGGCGGGAAGCTACGAGTTTGAAGTAGCGCTGCAGTAGCCTGCAAATCGGGACCTGAGATTCCGTATGCCGGCGGTCATTGCGGAGTGGAAGGCCAAGGTCTTGATCAGCTTGGATCGGAGTTTCCCTGGTAGGTGACGGAATGATACGAGTGGCGTAGGTCTTGTACCCGTCTTTCGTAACCATTACTACGTGGCTTGTTGCGGGCAGAGAGAGCGTGGCCGGTACCTGAAAGCCCGCTAGAGTTGGATGCGAGGAGCTGGCCGGGTAGCGAGGTAGTTGCCATAGCCTACGATAACGGTGGAGCCGATGAGCACCAACAAGCTGAGAGCGACAAGGGCCCAGGTGCGGCGGCTGGAGCCTTTCCATTCCTTGAGGGCGATGCCCCAGAGAGTGCTGAAGATCATGATGCTGGCCATGTGCAGGGTCCAACTGGAAAATTTGTAGCGGCCCATTTGCGTTTCGCCCATAGTGTAGAAGAAAAACTGCATGTACCAGGTGGTGCCGGCCAGGGCGGAAAAGAAATAGTTAGAAAGCATGGGTGCGCGACGAGGTCGAGCGCTGGAGACGACCGTGGCAGCTTCAGCCATTTCTTCGGAAGGTGCATCGAGGACGTTTTCAAGAATTGGCTCCGACGATTTATCCAGTAGCGCGCCGCGAATTTCCGAGCTGAAATATTGATAGCCAGTGCGATTGCGAAGATTGAGGATCATGCACCAGATGAAGTTGGTGGTGAAGCCTCCGAGCAGCAGAACTACGAGTACAGGAAGACCCTGCCACAACGTTGAGGTGCCGTGGTCTAGCGTCAGCTTTTTGATTGGATCGCCGGCGGCCAGGCCGTACGCGAAGCAGGCGCTCATCACTCCAGAAAATGTAGCGACGAGCAGGCCGCGCTTCAAACTGAATTCCTTGATTGCCGACTTCTTCTGCTCTTCCGACATTTCATTTTCTTTGGACATTCCTGCGGCGCCGGCAAAAACAATTCCGAGCATGCATACCGCGACGCCGCCGAGAATTACGCGGCCGGACGTGGTGCCGAGAACTTCCGTGAAAAACTGACCGCTGACAATCGGTGGCATCAAGGTTCCGAAGGCAGCGGTATAGCCGAGAGCGACCGCCATACCAAGCGACATGCCGAGATAGCGCATGGTTAGGCCAAATGTCAGCCCGCCAAGACCCCAGAGCACGCCGAAGGTATATGTCCAAAACAGACTTGAATGTGGCGTGCTGCGCAAAACGTCAGCCAAGTCTCGAGTCATCACGAAGCCGAGAATCCAGGGCACGATGATCCAGCTGAAGAATCCGCCAACCAGCCAATAGGTTTCCCATGCCCACACGCGGACCTTGCGAAATGGGACGTAAAAGCTGCCCGAGGCCAGGCCGCCGATCCAATGGAAGAAAACACCTAGAAGCGGATTCGCGCCCAAGTATGATTCCTTTCGGCAGTGCAACAGAATTGCGCGATTTGAAAAATCGTCGCGCGAATGTATTGCCAAAGCCGCCGGCAGTCAATACAAATCGTCGCGGTTGCGCAGTCGGAATACGGTGAAATGGAATGCTATATACTCAAGCTGCGATCCACATTGCAGGCTAGCACCGGAATACTGTTAAACATGCAGACTCAGGAAAAACTTCGCTTTCTGGAAGATAAATGGGATGAACGTGTGGCCGATGGCCTGGATGGCCCTGAACTGCTGCGCTATCGCTCTAACATTTTAGGATCTGATTTGAGGATCACGAATTTTGGCGGAGGGAACACCAGCTCCAAGTTGGAGGAAGTCGATCCGCTAGAGGGTTCGAAGAAAACCGTTTTGTGGATCAAGGGAAGCGGCGGAGACATCGGCAGCATTCAGCGAAAGGGATTTGCGACGTTGTATCTGGAAAAGTTACACGCGCTGGCGGAGCGATATCGCGGCGTGCAGTTCGAAGACGAAATGGTGGAGATGTATCCGCTCTGCACCTTTGGGAACAATTCTGTTGCCGCGTCCATTGATACGCCGCTGCATGGCTTTTTGCCGTTTGAACACGTCGATCACCTGCATCCGGACTGGGGAATTGCGCTGGCGGCGGCGGCAAACGGCGCGGAAAAGATGGCGGAATTTAATCGCACATTCGGGCACCAATTAATCTGGCTCCCGTGGCAGCGTCCGGGCTTTGAGTTGGCGATGATGCTGCGGAAAGCGGTGGAAGAAAACGCCGGTTGTGATGGAGTTGTGCTCGGCGGGCACGGTTTGTTTACCTGGGGCAAAACTCAGCGAGAGTGTTATCTCAACACCATTACGATCATCGATCAGCTGGGTCAGTTCGTGGCGCAGCATGTTGAGCGCTGCGGTGCGAAGTTGTTTGCGGGCAGTCGGCACTCCGTGGTCCCTTGTCATCGTGAATTGGTGTTGGAGATTTTTCCATTTTTGCGCGGGCGTGTGTCTGCGGCGCAGAGGATGATTGGCAGCTTCAGCGATTTGCCGGAAGTGTTGCGGTTTGTGAATTCCGCCGATGCGGAGCGGCTGGCGCATCTAGGCACCAGCTGTCCTGATCATTTTATTCGAACCAAGATTCGACCGCTGTTTGTGGAGTGGGAGGCGTTGTCGAATGTTGCGGCGCTGAAAGAGAAGATAGACGCGGCACTGGTTCGCTATCGCGACGAATACAGGAAGTATTACGAATCGTTTGCGGAACCGAGTTCGCCGAAAATGCGCGATGCCAACCCGACGGTGGTTTTGGTTCCTGGCTTGGGTATGTTCAGTTTTGGAAAGACAAAAACGGAGGCGCGGATCACCGGCGAGTTCTACACCAATGCAATTCATGTAATGGAAGGAGCCACGGCGTTAGGAGCGGGCGCAAAAGCAACGTCCGCGTTGCCACAAGCCGGGCCCGCAGCGAAACCGGAAGCGTTCGCCGCGCATTCGAATTATGTGGCGCTGCCGCCGTCGGAGTCGTTTCGAATCGAATATTGGCAGCTCGAGGAAGCAAAGATTCGTCGGCAACCGCCCGAGAAGGAATTGAGCAGACGGGTTGTCCTCGTGGTTGGCGGTGGCAACGGAGTCGGACGCGAAACAGCTTTACTGGCTGCGCAGAAGGGTGGGCACGTCGTGGTCGCCGACCGCGATTTGGAGGCTGCTGAAGCTGTAGCGGAAAAGGCACGAAAAATCGCTGGGAAAGAGGCTGTGCTTGCGATGGCGGTGGACATACGCGAGCGGGAGTCGGTTCAGAAATTGCTGCGCGAGGTGATTTCTGCCTACGGCGGAGTGGACGTCATTATTAATACGGCGGCAATTTTTCCGTCGTCTGCCGACGGGAAGGTCAGTGACAGTCAGTGGGCGTTGACGCTGGATATCAACGTCACAGCGAATCATCGTCTAGTCGAAGAGGCCGCAAAGATCTTGAGCGAGCAGAATCTGGATGCGAGCGTCGTTCTTACCAGCTCGGCGAACGCGGTTGTTCCGAAACGTGGGAGCGAGGCGTATGACGTCAGCAAGGCGGCTTTGAGTCATCTTGTGCGCGAGTTGGCGATTTCGCTGGCGCCGAAGATTCGCGTGAACGGTATCAGTCCCGCGACGGTGGTGAAAGGCTCGACGATGTTTCCGCGAGACCGAGTAATAGCGTCGCTCACGAAATACGGCATCGCGTTCGATGCTGGAGCAACTGACGAGCAGCTGCGTAGTCAGCTTGCGGAGTTCTATGCGCAGCGCACGCTGACTCATCAGCCGATCGATCCTCAAGACTGTGCTGCGGCAATACTCTTCCTGGCGGGGCCGCAATCGCGCTGCACGACCGGTCATCTCATTCCGGTTGATGGCGGATTGACCGAGGCGTTCCTTAGATAGGCTGAGTTCACTTTCGCACTGAGTGTGAAAACGGCGCGCGCAAAACCGGAGATTTCAAGGTGAGCTTGAGAAAAGCTCTCGTCGCGGTTGATCTGGGGGCGCAGAGTTGCCGCGTATCGCTACTCCGCTGGAAAAATAGCGGCCCAGAAGTCCGGGTCGTTCATCGCTTTTCGAACGCGCCTGCTTCCTCCGACACAGGCTTGCACTGGGATATCGCGCGGATTTTCGCAGGCGTTGAGGAGGGGTTGCGGCAATGCGCGGAGATCGCGGCTGAGGGAGTTGCGTCCGTAGGGATTGATGGTTGGGCGGTTGACTACGTGCGACTCGGGCGTGACGGCAAACGAATTGGCGATCCGTATTGTTATCGCGATGAGCGCACAACGCGGGCCATACAAGAAGTATTCGAGATCATCCCTCCTGAAAAACTCTATGAACTGACGGGAATACAAATCATTAGCTTGAATTCATTGTTTCAGCTGTACGCGGACAAACTTGCCGGGGTTGAGTCGGAGTGTCGCTGGCTGAATTTGCCCGAATATATTACGCACCTGCTGGGGGGCAAGCCCGTCGCAGAGTACACAAACGCGACGCATACGCAGCTGGTCTCGCTTGGCAAACAGGAATGGTGCAGCGAAATTTTTCGCGCCACTGGCTTGGCGCGGTCAGCTGCCCCTGAAATCGTCGGGACAGGTACGTTCGTCGGAGCGATTGCGGGAGAATTGAGCCGGTTGCCTGCGTTGAGTGATACGCAGCTGATCGTGCCCGCTTGCCATGACACGGCATCGGCGATCGCGGCGATTCCGGCAGTTGGTGAGGATTGGGCCTTCATCAGTTCCGGGACGTGGTCGCTTGTGGGAACAGTGCTGCAACGGCCGTGCGTCAGCGACGATGCACGGAAAATGAATTTCACAAATCTCGGCGGCGTTGGCGGTACTACCTGCTTTTTGAAAAATGTGAACGGGATGTGGCTGTTGCGCCAGTGCATGGACGAATGGGCAAAGGCAGGCCAAAACTGGACATTGGGAGAGTTGTTGCGCGAGTGCGAGAAACTTCCGCGCCCCAAATTCTTGATGGATGTTGACGAACCGCAACTTATGATTCCTGGCAATCAGCCCGCGCGGGTCAATGTTCAACTTGCTGAGGCGGGTCACGCTCCGTTGACGCTGGACTCGGCGGGAATTCCACAAATGGCGAATTTGGTCTTTCATAGCCTGGCGAAGCGATACGCCGACGTTCTTGAAGCTGTAGCAAGGGTCACAGGCAAAAAACTAAAACGGCTTTTCATGGTTGGCGGTGGCGCACGAAATGAATTCTTGAACCGCTTAACAGGTGAGCGGACGGGGCTTGAGGTGCATTGCGGATCAAGCGAAGCGTCGACGATCGGCAATTTCGCAGTCCAGCTCGCAGCTCTGAGCGGCGGCGAGAATCGCCAAAACGGCGTGGTCGCCGGGGACGTGGCGCAATTGGCTGCGACCCTGTCCTCTGTACCTTTTTCAGGTTTCATGGAATAAAGAAGCCGGACGGCTTTGCCGCGATTGGGGAATGCACCGACCATGGACGACAAACTCATTGAGAAATCGTGGAAGGCGCTGGACCGGCTGCGCATCGAGCTGCCTTCGTGGGGCTTCGCGAATACGGGAACTCGGTTTGGAAAGTTCATCCAGCCGGCGGCGGCGAACACGATTGAAGAAAAGTTCAGCGACGCTGCTCAGGTCAACCAGTTCACAGGCGCTTGTCCGACCTTAGCACTGCATGTGCAATGGGACTTGCCGAACGGGGCCGCCGATGTGAGCAAAGTGCAGGGGCTGAGCAAGAAATTCGGCGTTCGCCCCGGTTCGATCAATCCGAATGTCTTTCAGAATCAGGAGTACAAGTACGGATCGCTCGGCAACCCCGATCCTGCAATTCGAGCACAAGCTCTCAATCACATTTTGGACTGCGTCAAGATTGCGGAACTTCTTCAGTCGAGAGACTTATCACCCTGGTTCGCTGACGGTTCGAACTATCCAGGTTCGCAGAATATCCGCAAGCGCATCGAGTTTTTCGAGGAAGGAGTAAGGGAAATCCACCGGGCGCTCAAGCCAGGACAACGGTTTCTGATCGAATACAAACCGTTCGAGCCGGCTTTCTACCACACGGATATCGCCGACTGGGGAATGGCTTACCTGCTTGCGAAAAAAGCGGGGCCGCAAGCATTTGTGCTGGTAGACACCGGCCACCACTATCAATCGCAAAACATCGAGCAGATCGTCGCATGGCTGTTGCACGAGGGGATGATTGGCGGGTTTCACTTCAACGACCGGCGTTACGCGGACGACGACCTGACGCTCGGCTCCATCGATCCATATCAAGTGTTTCGCATCTTCCATGAAATTCAGATGTATGAATGGGAGAAGGGCGGCACCGCCGACATCGCTTATATGGTGGACCAGAGCCACAACTTGAAGGGGAAGATGGAATCGATGATTCAGACGGTCTGTACGGCGCAGGAGCTTTACGCTCGCGCCGCCCTGGTTGACCACGAAAAGCTGGCCAATTTGCAGCAAAAGTGCTCACTCGTGGACGCAGAAGAGACGCTCCGCGGTGCTTTTTGGGAAGACACGCGCAATGTCTTGAAGGAATGGCGCAAAGCAAAGGGACTGCCCGAGAATCCGCTTGAAGCATTTCGGCAGAGCGGCTATTTGGATAAAATCACCGGAGAGAGACGCGAAAAAAACCTCAGTGGCTCAGCAAGTTACGCCTAGAGAAGTGGAACCTTCAGCAGACCGTCGAGTACGCTCATTTCCTTCACCTAAACCGGACTGAGGTGCCTCAGCACGCGTAAGCGAACTGCGTCCCATGGCTTTTTGAGCCGCTGCGTACGCAACACGCGCAAAATGTGCGGCTGGGTTGGTAGTCGTTCTCCGGCTCCGACCACACTCGCTGCGGCGGCTCCCGCTGCGTTTGCCGCCAGCGCGGCTTCATTGATATGCCATCTACGTAGGCGCGCCTGCAGAAAAGCGGCGGTAAATGCGTCGCCCGCTCCAGTCGAGTCCACTACGCCCACGCGAAATGAAGGGACGCGCCGCACTTTCCCATCATCGACGATCAAGCATCCCCGCTTCCCCAGTTTCATGACGACCTGCGGAATGCCTCGCTTCGAAAGGGATTTGAAAGCGTTTTCCGGATCGCGATAGCCGGTTAGCATCGCCGCCTCATCGCTACTTACGAAAAACAGGTCCACGGTCTTCGCAACTCGCAAGATTTCCCGCGGAATCTTCTGGCTCGGTTCCACGCCTACATCCAAAGACACCAACCCGTTGTTTCGTCGAACTGCAGCAATGACCTGCCGCGCCGCCGCTGCGCCTCCTTTGGTCATAAAGCTGTAGCCCATCAGGCTTGCCGCCTCAGCGCTCTCCAGCACACTCGATTCCCTCTTTCCCAAGCGACGCACGAATTGATTCGCGCCGCGGCTGCCAAAAAAGGTTCGTTGTCCATCGCGCGTAACGTTGATGTAGAGCATTCCGGTCATTGCCATAGCAGTTCGCCGCACGCCTCGCACATTGACCCCGACTGCGGCTAAAGTTTTCAGCAGAAATTCGCCGAACGCGTCTTCGCCCACGCATCCGATCAGTTCCACTGAAACACCCCATCGCCGCAAAGCAAGGGCGCAATTCGTTCCAACACCGCCGCAATGCAGCTCTACACGTTCCGCTAAGCATTCCTGACCCGGCTCAGGCCAGGATGTCACGCGACCGATGATGTCCGCGTTGATGTCGCCGAGCACAAGGATCTTCGGGCTGGGATGTCTCGAATTGCTCATCGCGCGGCATCTTATCACTGCGATCGTGTTCTAAACGCGTCTTCGCCCGCCACGAGTTTGCGTTGCCGCGCGTTTGTGGTAAGACCAAGTTTCACGAAGGAGGTGGTGTGGATTCGCTGATTTCTGTCCGTTCCGACATCGCCGCTGCCTTAACCGCTGGCGAACCCGTGGTTGCGTTAGAATCCACGGTCATCGCCCACGGTTTGCCTCGGCCACACAATCTCGAGACGGCTCTTCAGATGGAAGCTGCCGTTCGCGAAGCCGGCGCAATCCCGGCAACCATTGCGGTCCTCAATGGGCGCCTCGTCGTAGGTCTGACCAAAGACCAAATCACGTTTATCGCGGAAGCCAAAGATGTAGCCAAGGCCAGCAGTTCCGATCTTTCCGCCCTACTTGTCTCTCGCAGGCCTGGAGCCACAACAGTCGCCGGGACCGTGTTCATAGCGGCTCGGGCGGGGATAGAGATCGTTGCCACGGGCGGGATCGGCGGCGCGCATCGCGGCAGCGAAAACACATTCGACATCTCCGCCGACCTTACCGAGCTTGCTCGCACTCCCGTGGCGGTGGTTTGCTCGGGCGCCAAGGTCATCCTCGATCTTCCGAAGACTCTCGAGATTCTCGAAACCCTAGGCGTTCCGGTGGTGGGTTATTCCACGAACGAATTCCCGGCCTTTTACTCGCGCGAAAGCGGTTTGCCATTACAGCATCGTATTGATACTCCTGACGAAGCTGCCCGCCTGATGTGCGTTCAGCGCGATCTCCGCCAGCTGGGACACGCGACAAACTCAGGCATGCTCATTGTCAATCCCGCGCCGGGCGATAAGGCGCTACCGCGGGCCGAAATCGAATCGTTCATAGCAAGCGCTATGGAAGCAGCCGACAAAGCAAGTATTCGTGGCAAAGCGGTAACGCCATTCCTACTCACCGAGTTGTCTTGCAATAGCGGCGGCAAAACTTTGCAAACGAACATCGCGTTGCTCGTCGCCAATGCGCGCCTGGCCGCCCAAATTGCAGTGGCGTACGGTGCTCGAAAAACCGACTATCAGTAACCTATCCGCACGGCACAAATGAGCAGAACGAATGGAGAGGACCGAACCATGAAGGGAGTTCTACCCGCAATCGTGACGCTGTCCCTGGAAGCGTCCACAACGGAAAGGTATGACAATCACGCCGTAGCACACGTGAACGACCACGTCGTACGAATCAGCACAATGACAGAGCCTTATCATTGGCACTCTCATCCCAACTCAGACGAGACATTTCTAGTTGTCGAGGGCGGCCTAGTGATCGAATTTGAGTGCGGCGAAATCCAACTTGCGGCAGGCCAGATGGCAACCGTTTCTCGTGGTGTTCGGCACCGGACTCGACCGGTGGGTAACCGGTCCGTCAATCTGACTTTTGAAGCTGCCGGCACTGAGACGGAACTAAGCCAGGCTTCCGTTTGAAAAGGCATGGCCAAGTCCGCTGCGTGCGCGGCGATTTTGTAGCTGATGATGCCGGTCCGGACATCCTCTTTATTGGGTAGGCCGAGGTGCTCTTTAGGGGTCACATAGCAAAGCATCGCGGTCCCATACCAACCGATCTGTGCCGCGCCGATCGCGCTGGTGACGTGATCGTATCCAGGAGCAATGTCCGTAACGAGGGGGCCGAGCGTATAAAAGGGTGCACCAATCAGGCGCTCGAGAAAGTTGAAGGCCGGCGCTGCGGGATACATCTTGAAAGACTTGATCCGGACAGAGCTCTTGGACGCGATTCGCGCCGTTTATGCCGGGCGGAGATATATACCTCAAAAGATCGCTGCTGAACTCGCTGAGCACTACGCGGAAGACGATCTCAGCGAGCGCGAAATCGAAGTGCTTCGCCAAGTGGCTCGCGGCACGTCGAACAAGATAATCGCTTCGCACCTTTCCATTTCAGAGGCAACCGTAAAAGCGCATCTGAAAAACATCATGCTGAAGTTGGAAGCCTCTGATCGAACCCACGCCGTCAACATCGCGACGACCCGCGGCTTTCTCATGTAGTGATGCCCCACAGCGATTGGGCCTTCGCAGCACTGGATCTTTATTGGCACTGAACAACGGTTCAAACAACCGTTGCACCAGTATTTGGCACGTCAGTTGGGCTGAAATCGGATTCGCCAGATGTGTGGAAATGGATGTTCGGAATGAAACTGCAGGACATTCGCACCAGCTTGCGTTGTGTGCACTCCTAAACTCTGGTCCAGCCGGTTTGCGTCCTCAAACCCGCCTGTGGGAGCTGAAAGACCGTTCTCCGCGATGATCTTGCCATTCAGAGCCACACGCACTGGGCGCGTTTCTGGACTCGAGTAGTCGACAAACAGTTCATACCTGCCGTTGCGTGACAAGGTCACGAGGCAATCCGCTTCCGCCAGTCCCTCATGCTCGGATTCAAGCCACCCTTCGCCGCGAACCACAATGTTGTTCGTTAGCTTGCAGTCGCGCGCATCGAGGCTAATTGCTCCAGCCGAGGCAATTGGACGGGATCCGGACGGAACAGTTCTTCGTGGAGGTGTGGCGCTCACCAAGACAGCTTGGCTGATACTGCGCGTTGCAAACTTATTTTTTGCGCTGAGCTTATAGGCCTTGATATCCGCTGTTGGCTGTAGCGTCTGCGACCCTCTGTCCGCAATCAATCCACCCGGCTCGAGATTGACGGTGTCGGAATTCACCACGCGCCATTGCATCAGTGCTGTTTGACCGAGCTTTATTTCAGTAGGCGCAATCGTAAACTCGTCGATCCGGGGTGCGCGGGCAGCGATCACGAAAGCTCCGCCGAGAACCAAGCAGGCTGTGCCAGAGAGCACCAACAATAAGTACGATAGGGCCAGAACCGTGCGAGCCTTGGCGCGCGCTTCGGGCGGCCACACTTTGTCGGGATTTCGTCCCGAGCCCCAGATTTGTTCCTCGATGGACGCTGTAGTTGACAGTGTGGATGGGCGCAACCGACTCTTAGGAAATCCACCGATGATTTTCTCCGAGTTTGGATCGTCAACCTGGTTAATCCAGCGCTTATGCACCAGAACGCTGTAGAAATAAACGTAAGTCAAAAGAAAAATCACGCACCCCACGCCGGTCGGCAACAAATAACGTTTCAGTTCGCCGGCGACATCTAGGTCCGTAAGTGCGAAAAATACCCCCGCCAGGACCAGCACTGCGACACCTATAGAGACCCTCGTGACCAAATCGCCCAGGTCTTCACCATTCGGGAACCACTTCTTGCGGCCGAACACTCCCAATGCCAGTGCCCAAGTAGCCGAAAGCAGGCCAGTTGCGGCTAGCACCAATGGCGCGACATCACCATATTGTTCGGGTTCAATCGAAATCATGAGGGCCCCTCATTTCTGGATGTGCGTCGATTTTCGGGGAGGGATATCGATCATGTCCGTTACATTCAACTCCGGCGCTCCGAAAATCCACCGGCCCGGTTGGACATATTGGGAAACCTCTGGGCTCAACTGGTCTCCGAAACTCAGGTAGGGATCAATGGCGTATGCCGGAGATATGTGAATCGTAAGATCTCGCGATTTGGTGTATACGGTGAAGAAATGACCGGGTTCGGCCGAAATATCGGATTGGCGGGCATCAAACCGAACGGCCAGAAAGTGTTCGAGCCCTTCGGAAAAATATTTCTCCGTTGTTTCAACATCCAGGAGCTCTATACGAGTATCTGGCACTAACGTGAGGGGGCGTTCCGCCGCCAAAAATTCTAGTACATTCGAGGAAACCTCATATGTCCAGTGCCGCAACCAATTCGGAGATCCCCGCCTAATCATTGCGAAGAGACTGTTTTCGAAACCTAGAAAGATTGGAATGGGACCGGGAAGGCCCTGGGCCACGAGACATGGGAATCGCATCGAGTCGCCGTACAAGACATACTTAGCATTCCTAAATTTCAAGACATCCGACCGCACGTCGGTTAGATAGATTTGTCGTTCGTCTTCCGTGTAACGAACGGCTTCAGCGCGATCGGCGCTCATGAGCTTACGAGTGAGGGATCGCGCCAACCCCCAGGCTTCCGGTGTCGGCTCATGGACGCGATTGCGTTCTGCGCCACCGGTAGCGAAAGTTCGAGACGGCCGTTCCACCCTTCGATTAACGACCATATTTACGGAGACCGACCCAATCGCCAACTTGGCGGAACCTCGGCCGTTCTGTACTTCCACTCGAAGCATCACCAGATCGAAATTTCCGTTGCCGTGGTAGTAATCCGCTAAAGCAACGGTGCCGAATCCCGGGATCGAAATTAAGTGGTCCGAAACCGTAATCCCGATCGCCCTGGTCTCGAATTTTCGGATGAGGGATCCGGATACTGGGCTCACCTCGTTGCCGAGGAACTTGTCTTCCAACTCAAGCGGGGCTTCAACTGGGTATCCGGCGATTCGTAAGTTTTCAAAATACGTACCGACCGTGGAAATCGGCAGCGAACCCTTCCCCTTAGGTTCCCCCGTCAGCCTAGCGATGATGCGATCTGCCGTTAGGACGTCCGCAACGTTCACCCGCTCCAGCGTCACGACGGTCGACAATCGTGGTCCTTCATCAGCGTAGTCAATATATGTCGATGCGCTAGCGGATTTGCAGCTTAGGAAGTCGTTGAGATAAATATTCCGAGTGTCCTGATCGCTTCGGCCACCCGCAAAAGGCAAGGCGGCTACCGGCTGCGCTGCGATGGGTTCTCCTCGCATCCACCCGGAGATACCAATGGCTGAACTTTGGAGAAGGAAAGAAGAATCTTGACGAATAAATGCCATGGATGCCGACTCTCGCCGCAGTACAGTGGTTGGAGGGTACTACTTTTTGGATTGCTCCGGAAGTATTTCGCGGAGGCGCGCCTCGCCTTTCTCTGCAACGGTTTCACACACCGCTGCGTTTCGGAGCGCAACGGTTGACCAGACCGTTGTCTCAGCGGGCCCATACGCCGGGGCTAAAGACAAGGAGTTTACGTACCCAAACCGGACAGGTGGACTTTTCAAGTTCCGAATATTCGTGCGGGAATCGAGTTTAAATCGACTAGGAACCCGCTCTTTCCCGTAAGGTCTTCTCATGACGGCTCAAGCCGAAACGGCTCCTACAGGCTTAGTTCTATTGGCCAGCAACGCCAACCTCTCTTCGCGATTCATGGGCTCCCAGGGGACAAGCTTCTCGGCAAGCACATCCATCCTACGAAGAAGAGTCAACTCGACGAAAAGCTCCAAAAAATCTAGGTCGCGAAAGACCAAGGACCCGGACTCCCGCATCTTGTCGCGAATCCGCTCCATATGGGCCGGCATCTCGGTCCAGTGCAGACCAGATCGGTGGTGATGACAGAGGTGGTATCCCTCGTTCATGAAGTTCACGTCGTCGATGATAGTCACGGTATTTACAAAATAATTCTCGGGATCTTTCGGGGCACAGAAGGCGTGCTGAACCCATGAGGTGATGGCCATGATGGAATTCATGGCCAGCAGCGGAACTAACACGAACAGAATTCCAATTCTCCAATCGTAGATAAAGATAGCGACGAAATAAATGAAGTACCGCGCCATCCCCCATAGCATTCGTTTCCGGTTGTTCTCGTCACCTTTAGCCTTAAAGTAGCCGTATGGAGCGAACCCCAGAGTCGTCCAAATGTTGTCCGAAAGATACCAAAGGAAATCCAGCGGACTAGTTCGATCGTAGCGAAGGGAGGAGGCATTATCGTCGAACCCGCCGTTCTCTTTGTGGTGGAGACGGACATGAACGGTGCGACCCAACTCTGGAAGATCCCCATACAAATATCCGAGAAAAAATTCGACGTAGCGGCCGAAGACTCTAACGTATTTGTCCGAGAAGTACCCTTGCGGCCGGTGTGCCTCCAAGTGCTTGGCGCTGAACATCCTCACAGAGCGCCGGGCCTTGAGACCGTAGAGGGAAAGATAGAATGCGATCGCGAGCAGAAATCGAGGTTCCCCTAGAACGAGTTGAATCGTGAAAATCGGCACGGCGGTAAGGGTAAGGGAGAGCATGATTCGTAATGCAGGGCTGTCTCGGCTATCCCGCAGAACTTCTTGGCCAAGCCGGTAGATGAAACGGTCGTAAGCTCGTGAGAGAAATTGATAAGCGTCGCGTAAAGGGCGAATCCTCCCGAGAAGGATGGCCAGGCCATAGCATCCGAAGGAAAGCGCTGCCACGAGCGATAGGGCGGCAATGCTGGCCAAAGCCATAAGTACTGCCAGCGTCCGAAACAGGAGTTTGGGTATGGCTGCAGGCCTCAACGCATGCCAATAGATCTTTGAGCGCGCGTCTTTTTGCGCATCGTTCACATCTTCCGGCGTTAACTTGCCCATGAATTGCACGTCCATATTTGCACCACTCGACGGGCTTCGTCCCATGTGAAATATGAAGGGATTCTATGCTCACGGAGCGCAGCGTTCCAGCGTCGAACGGTTGTGCCTGATAACGCGGAAATCGTACAGATGAAGTCCTGGTACGCTGGGTGCCCGGGACTGGACAACACCCACTGTCGAGATAGAATAGGCCTCTGCCTGAGAATTTAGAACTAGAAGCCTTTGAGCAACCCTCGATGGCCATCCCTCGCGTCAACGACAAACGCAAAATTATTGAACACTACGACGTCGCTAGCCCTTACTACTACTCCCTTTGGGGCGAGCATCTACACCATGGCTACTGGATCCGTGGCAATGAATCGAAAGAAACCGCGCAGATCCAGCTCATCGAGCATCTCGCGCAGCTCGCAAACATAGGAACCGGCTCGCGCATTCTGGATATAGGCTGCGGCTTTGGCGGCACCAGCCTCTATCTCGCGAAAAAATACGATGCCAGCACCACAGGCATCACCATCTCTCCTGTGCAAGTGCAAATGGCCAAGGAAGCGGCAGCCAAGACGAACCTGGACGTCAGTTTTTTGCTGATGGACGCGGAGGATATGCAGTTTGCGCAGCCGTTTGATCTGCTTTGGTCCATCGAATCTATTTCTCACTATCATGATCCGCGGAAATTCTTCGCTTCGGCGGTGAAGCTCCTCAAGCCCGGCGGCTGCTTCGCCCTCACGGATTGGTTCCAGAAAGAAAATCTTTCGATCGCCGACAAAAAGAAATTTATCGAGCCAATCGAGAAGGGCATGATGGTCGAACTCCGTGGAATGAATGATTACAGCGACTTCCTCGTTTCTAGCGGCCTGCACGTCGTCCATCGTCAGAATCTCACGCTCAATTGCGCGAAAAGCTGGGACATCGGTCTGGACATAATAAAGGACAAAACCTTCTGGTCCCTGGCCGCAAAACTTGGCACCGAATTCGTCACTTACCTGAAAGCATTCCGTGCCATGCGTGCCGCCTTCGCGTCCGGCGATTTCGTCTATGGCCTTTTCGTCGCAAAAATGCCGAAAAAGTGTACCGATAATATCTGACCTCTGTCTCACTGTAAGGCACAGCCTATTTTCCCCGGAGGGCAGATGATTGGCGGTGATGATACTCCTCGAAACGTGCTGACTGTGGCTTCCTTGTTTAGCGCTTTATCAATAAGAATTTTCCACAAACGGAACGAACAACTTCTCGGTGTCTTCCGATTATGGCGCCCAATTCGCCCGCGGGATTTGGAACTGGCTCACATAGATGTACACGATCGGCGTCGCGCAGGCGGCAAAGCAGTATCGCGACAACAAGACAATCCGCCAAGATCACGGCTTCCGGATCTACAGTCTCCCCGTGGAGTTCATTGGCGGCCGTCAGCGCTTTCAGAATGCTGCATCCATTGTCTCTAGTGTGCCGCACGTGGTCACGGCCAGCTGGCGGTCTTTGGAAGAATGGTTCAGCAAAAGGGTTTGCTGAACGTTTCATGGGGCCAGCTGCAAAGTGAGCTTCGCTTGCACCAACCTCTACAGCATGGCCCGGTTTGTTTCATGTCAGCCGGTTTTATACTGCGGCCGCGATCACTTTGTAGTCCCAGTCGCTGCTGTGCTCCGAGCAAGCGTTAGCGTCGAGCCAACCCCAAGAAGTGCGAATGCTGTCGTGCGGCAAAGCAACGCAGTGGCGCCAGTAATAGCGATTGGAAGATATTTCGCAACTGTGCGAAATAGGACTGCACGACTTCCTTCGAAATGTCAGGATGGATGCATGTTGAATAAGAAAGAATCCGACCACGCGACACGCGCCAGCATCAAGCAGGAAATGGCGAAGCCTCGAATGGCAAAGTCCGTACGAGTAGCAGAATTAAGTTTAGATGCAGAGAGAACACGTCAGGCAAGGACCACAGTGCATGGAACAGTCGACAAAATCATCCCGATTCTAGATCCGAACCAGCCGGAAAAGGCACAGATTGTTGTGAAAGGGGCCGACGATCGAGACCTCCGTATCGAGAATACGTTAATTGACGAAAATGGCGATGAGGTAAGACTCAAAAAAGGTGCCCACGTTGAGGTTACCATTACCGCCAAAGCGGAGCAGTAAACCCACCGCGATTCATTTGGCGGCAATCAGGGCAGCTGAAGGCAGCTACAACATGAAGAGACACCTCAAATATCGGAAAATACTGACGCTGACTTTCATCTTATTACTTGCTGGAGTGCTCTCCGCCCAGCGCGCGCCTGATAAAACATTGCTGGTCAATGGAAAGAGTACGAGTGCAGTTGTCTTGCAGGTTGAGCTCCGTTAGTTTCCCAGTTTCCACGGCCTCATGGATAGCTCGTTTCTTTTTCCGCAGATGTTGCGTCGGGAAGAACACGATCAGTCGTGGACGTCGCGCTTCGTGGACTATCTGTTTCTCGCTTTTAATACGAGTACAGCTTTCTCGCCGACGGATACGGCGGTTCTGTCTCGCTGGGCAAAACTCGGCATGATGGTCCAGTCGTTGGTTTCTCTCACGATTATTGCGCTGCTTGCCGCGCGAGCTGTGAACATTCTCTGAGTTCCACCTTTGCTGGATTACAGGACATTCCAGGGACAGGACCGCGCGGTAAGTTCGTGAGTCCGGTTGCTATTCGTGCCGCAAAAAGTGCACAAACTGGATCATGCGAATCGTCGTCGGTCTGTCGACTAAATTTCCTTCCGGAATGCTTCTTCAGCGCAGCCTTTATGGCAACACTAACCTTTCCAGACGTACTTACCACAGGAGCAAGGGATCGTCTCCGTGGGAAGTTTCTTTTCCAACGGTTGCCGACAAACTGGACAATTTCTGCGCCACATATCCATCCCTGTCTTTCCCTAACCTGAGGGTCCTGTTAGCAACAGGAGTTTAGGAGGCAAGCGCTAGCCTGTCTGTCCCAATAGGCACAGAGCTCATCTGTTCCTTTTTGCACAGCTGCCCCACGCTTCGACGCGCTAGTCTGCTCAAGGGATAGTGGTCCGCCTGTGTTCCCGCTTCGGCTGCGCTCGAGCCAAAGAACGGAAATCCCGGCCAAAATCGCCAAATGGAACTGATCGTGGCCATGTCCCCAGTTTGGGCGTCACTTTGCCGCTCGAGGTTGGAGAGAGGAAAGTCTCTGGACGGCATTCGGGCCCCGACAAGACCGTTAGCAGCGGTAAAGTCGCGCGGGAACCAACTGGTTTCCATCTACGTCCGCATGACCCCATTCTGATGGCTCCATAAACCGGCAAGGGCCGCGGTCCGGTACATTGTGAGTCGGTGATCGGTTGGCCTGCCAAGAATCCACGCGTATCTCACTGGAAACGTGCAGGTTGTTACCCGGCTCAATGGCGCTCACGGTGGTAACTCTGTTCGGAATTGAACACGTTAGAAGATCAAGATTTGGGAAGCCTCAACTGCCGCTGCCCTGGACGTTTTTCAAGTTGAGGAGCAATTTCCAGCGTTAGTTCAATCGAACGGGAACGATTCACTCATTCGTAAAAATGAGTCGTCCACTCTCATTCCTGCTCGGGTAGACGGTATATCGATGCTTTCCGGGTGGCTCGCATCTGTCGGTTGAAGAGAGGACCAGCCTCGCGGAACAGTCTTCTGTTCCGTCATCAGCGAACCCTGCTGCAGTCTTTAGCGGGAGTTCTCCCCTCAGATAAGCATCAATGTTCTCTTCCATTTTTGCAGGAAATCGCGGCACTGGGCCTATGAACTTTTCCCTATAGACCTTCAGGACAATTTCTCTGAACACCGGAAGCGCGGCTCTGCCCCCTGTTTCCATTCTGCCCAGTGAGCGATTGTCATCGAATCCGATGCGCACCGCGACAGTAATTCCATCGCGGCCGTAAGTTGAACCTACAAAGAGCGCATCCCGATAGTTGTTCGTCGTGCCCGTCTTACCCATAACGGGAATTGGGAAGTTACGGCCGTCGAGCGCGTGTGCGGTACCGGAGGGAATGCGCACCACCCCACGCAATCCTTCCTGGATCATGGCAAGCTCAAATTCCTTCTCATTGATCGGGCAGCAGAGCGAACGATGGCTGTATATAATCTTTCCCCCGTTCTGTTCGATCCTTGCAATCAGGTAGGGCTCCGCTTGAACACCGCTGGCCATCATTCGGTACGCATTGGTAAGTTCCAGTAAAGTGACTTCGGATGCGCCGAGGGCCGTAGTTTCATAGCGACGTAATGCGGTGCGAATGCCAACGTCTCGCGCCGCTTTCAAAACAGAATCGACCCCGATTTGTTGAATAATCCAAACGGCCACAGCGTTTCTCGACTCTGCCAGTGCCTGCCGGGCTGGGATCATCCCTTTAAATTGATCATCAAAATTGGAGATCCACTTAAGAGGGCGGTCTCCCGATGCCACCACCGAGATAGGCTCGTCGGGCACGGGAGTGTCGAGATCCAGGGTGCCTTGACGAAATGCCGCGAGATAGACTATCGGCTTCATGGCCGAACCCGGCTGGCGCATGGACTGAGTTACCCGGTTGAAGTCGCTGTAAGTCGTTCTGCGGCCCTTATATATGCGCCGCCCACCTGCCTCGGCCAGGATCGCAGAATCACTGTTTCGCAGAACCACCACGGAGCCTTGAAGCAGTCCCGAGTTCTGAGGATGACGCCTTTCATAGAGTTTCACGCCGGCTTCGAAAGCTTCATTCGCGAAGCGCTGGACCCGGTCGTCGATCGTTGAATAAATCTGGATGTGCCCCTCAAACAGTTGGTTAATCCCGATATCGGAAGTGGAGGTGGCGTCAAGTCGTTTGAGCTCATCAAGAACACTTTCCACTGCCGCTGGTGCTTCCGTCAGAGCGGTGACATGAGGAGCCAAACGAATGGGAGCTTCTTGACAGCGTCTGGCCGTCTGTATCGAAAGAAAATGGTTCTTAACCATCAGGGCTAGGATCTGATTTCGCCTGCGCAGTGGTTTTCGATTGTCTGCCAAAGTTGGGGCATATTCGCCCGGGGACTTGGTGATGCCCGCCAGCATTGCCGCCTTGTCAGCGTCACCCTCAGTGAGCGCTGCCATCGGGATGCCAAAATAATACTGCGAGGCCTCTGCGAAGCCGTAACGGCCATTTCCCAAGTAGATGAAGCTGGCGTAACGCGCGAGTAGCTCTTCTTTGGCCCGGCGCTTCGATCCGTAGCGCTTCTGCATCTCTTTCTCAATCCAGAGTGAGAGACGCATTTCCTCTACTTTCAGGAAGAATTTGTTGGCGCCCGGCACACCGATAACGAACGCGAGAAGGTGCGGGAGAAAGCCATCGTGCTGAAGCGTATTGCTATTTCTTGCGCTTGTAAGTGTTTGCAGGAAGAAACCGCGCACAAGCTGTTGAGTAATCGTTGAGCCGCCTTGTGGAAACACCGATGCGCGCGCTGCGGCATTCTTGATGTTTGAGCCCCCGGTGCGGGAGAACAAGGCCTGAATGTTTGTCTTGCTGAGCAAGCGAGGGAAGACAGAATAATCCACGCCCGAGTGCGAGAAAAAGTTCTCATCTTCGGCTGAGAGGATCGCCTGTCGCAGGACGTCGGGAATGTCTCCATATTGGATGATTTGCCGGCGTTCCCTTCCTAATTCGATGAGGACGTGACCATTCGCATCGTAGATGTGACCCAGCGTGGGAGGCTCGAAGCGAATGAACGGGTCTAACTTAGGCAAATTTGTTCGGTTGTAGCTGATGTAAATCATCCCGCACAGGACCAGCATAAACGGCACGGCAGCTAGCAGAGACGCAAGGCGAAGTAAGCGACTCTTTTTGCAAGTCTTCCACAGGCCAGCCAATCGTCTGTCAAAAGTCCAAGGGAGCTGCGGAAAAAGTGAATTAGTTTTGTGCACGTGAACTGCTTGCGGTCGAAGCGCGCGGTGTACTGATTCTTGTCCCATACCGCACTTCTTTCCGGTACTTTCTCCGGATGAACAACCCTCGCATATCAAGAGTTTGGATACTGTGCGATTTAGGTCACATCCGTGCTACTTGTCACCCGCCGGCTTCTGGGCCTCTTTGGTATCGACTTAGCGGGGTCGATCAAGGAAGGCGAAGTTTCGGTGTGCAGGCTCCAAAGGACGATCTGATCCCTAACCTTGAATAAGAAAGGCAAGTTGTTGAAGTGCCTCTCGGTTCGTTGTGCGGCCGACGTCGTTCTGCCCTTCATTCGAAGCAGCCGGCGAGCAGCGTTGCTTTGGCTTATACCTCAAGTTGTAGCGATCGATTCGACGTGCTCGACCGGCGGGTCAGCAAAAAGTTCACCCTGAGAACGATGTAAACCCCGACAGCTATTGATGCGACGGCCTTGAGACCAGAATGTGAGCACGCATGATCCAAGAGAAACGAGCCAGCTCGGGGGAGCCGGCTCGTTATTGGGTAGGACTACTGAGGCGACGTGACGGAGGCGACGGGTTGCAGGCTGAGAGAAATGATCTTGGTACCGATCACTTCGCCCGAGACGACCAACTCGACGCGGCGGTTTTGCTGACGGCCCTCGGAAGTATTGTTTGAAGCGATAGGCCGAGTCTTACCGAAGCCCATCGAAGTGGTCGAAGATTCCGGGACGCCTTGTTGCGTTAGATAGGTGCGGACGCCTTCGGCACGCTGCTCCGAAAGTTGCTGATTGAACGCTTCAGTGCCGACGCTATCCGTGTTGCCTTCGACAGCCAGCTTGAGCGACGGATAAGCGAGCACGATACCGGATATTTTGGCCAGCTTCTCACGGGCCAGTGGGCGGAGCGTGTACCTGCCGGAGTCAAAGAGCACGTCCGACATATTCACAACAAGACCGCGGGCGGTGTCGCGAGTCTCCAGGATCAAGTTGAATTGTTGGAGGAGACGGGCGCGAAGTTCTTCGCGGTCGCGCACGGCTTGCTGAAGCTGCGTGTCGGATGAGACTGCTGCGGCGCGATTCCGCTCGGAGTCCGCTTCAGCTACCAGCTGCAGTTGCTTTGCGTCGCTCCGGTCTCTTTCGGCATTGGCTTGCGCCTCGGTGGCTTGCTGAGCCGTGGCTTGCGCCTCGAGGTTCTGTTGGTTCGCTTCGTTGCGCTGGCGAACTGCGTCAGCGGTCGTGGCTTCGGCGTGGAGTCGGCGCCGCGATTCCTCGTCTGCGCGATCTTTCGAAGCAGCTTCGCGATCTAGTCCATCGCGGCGATCCGTTTCGGCTTCCTCTTCGTCGATATTCTTCACGGCGATTTCTCGCGCGTCTTCCGCCGTCTGCACGACTTCGCGCGACAGCGCAATGAGAGATTTCTTGTTTTTGTGTTTCCCGGTGGCAATCGCATCCGCCTCGTCCATCTGGCGAACTGCGTTTTCGTAGCTTGTCGTGGCGTATTTATCGGCGCCGGCGGATTGCGCTATGCGCACGGCATTACGCGCTTCGAAAAATTCGAGCGGCAATTTGGCGTTCAGGACCAGCGGATCGAACTTGTAGCCTGTAGGGGTGTATCCGCCGCGATCGATCAATTCATACTTGGCATTTACGTCCTCCGTGCCACCGACCGTGTCCGAGCGAATGGCGTTTTCAAGAACGACAAGGTTGCTGGGACGACGTACGGCATAGTAGGGCTCCGCCGTCACGATCAATGCGAACGCCTGAAGGTCAGTGGTCACATCCACCTTGCTCCGGTGGTTGTCGCCCACCAATACTTCGCCGATATTCACTTGCCGCCCTTCCGGCGAAATCGCCCACAACACATAAGTTAGGTATTCATTGCCGAAGGTCGTAGGCTTGTCCAACCCGGAAAATTCGGCTTCGATTTCCAGTGCTCCGCGTTTGCTCTCGACTTTGGCCTGGCCCGCTGCAGCAGGCATCAAATCCGTACCTTGAAAATTGACCTTCGTGGCCCCGCTGCGATGTCTGTAGCTCACCGCCTGGGTCGTACGATTCACTATATTGACCCGGAATGTCGGTCTTGCACTGCCGGAGTCTCCGTGCACCTGCGTTTGGGTCTGTGCGTACGCTGATGCGCCGAGCATCATCACGATCGACAGGGTGATAGTTGATATCTTGAACATGAGTCTCCTTCTCAAAGGCTCAAGTCGAAGTATCAGCCTTTCTAACCCGCAATACTGTGCGATAGTGCACCTTTAGCAAGGAAAAACCGACGCCAGGCCCGGACTTGCGTTTTGGCCAGTCATGTGGCCTCGCAGTCTGTGCCGCGCGGAAACGCCAGGAAGCTTTGGAACTGAAGCGAATTTGGAGCGGGTCCTGCGTTGCGAGGGCAATTAGTGGCACACAAACCAAGAAGGCAAGCACGCCCCAATTGGGGACGAACGTCGATTGACGCCTTTGGCCCATCCGGCACATAGACATCTCCGTTCTTGAGAACAGTGGGTCCGCAGTGTCAACGGCAGCATTCTTTTCAATATGAACGCATCACTCGCCCGCTGTGGCAGCCCTCCTGAGTTCTCTCCGCTCCCTTCGATTTCCTGCGCCTCGCTTGCACACCGCTGCGCCACTCGCGGACTCGTGTCACACCGGTTGCCACCCGCTAGGGCTCCAGATTCACGTCCTTCCGTTCTCCTGCGAACGCGGGTCTTTGGTTTCCCTGTCTCAAGTGAGGGAACCAAATCCCCGCACAGGAGAACGAAAAATGAAATCAGAACAAATCAAGGAAATCACGGAAAGAGCCACGGAGCAGCTTACTGCCGCCCTGAACGCGGGTCACAGTGAAGCGCTTACGGGCCATCTCAAGGCAATTCGGCGCTTCCACCGCTACAGCCTCCAGAACGTGATGCTCATCGCTTCACAAAAGCCCAATGCCAGCTACGTCGCCGGTTTCCGCACCTGGAACGAACTCGGCCGATTCGTGAAAAAGGGCGAAAAAGGCATCCTGATTCTCGCTCCCATCGTTCGCCGCAAATCGGAGAATGAAGAGGATCAGAAAGAAACCTCTACTTCCGTTGCGGGTTTCCGCGCAGCTTACGTGTTTGATGTCAGCCAGACCGATGGCAAGGAACTGCCGCAAATCGGCACCGTGCAGGGTGACCCGAGCACGCGTGGCAAGAAGCTCCGTAGTTTCGCGTCAGCGCAGACCATTTCCATCGATTATTCAATGGAAATTGCTCCGGCTCGCGGCATGTCCAGCGGCGGACGCATCACTCTGCTTCCCGGTCAGTCACCAGCGGAAGAATTCTCAACGCTGGCGCACGAACTGGCGCATGAGCTTCTCCATCGCGGGGATCGCCGCGGTGCTACTTCGCGGCGAATCCGCGAGACGGAGGCCGAAGCGACCGCCTTTGTCGTGTGTCACGCCATCGGGTTCGAAACCGGGTCGGCAGCGAGCGATTATATCCAGCTATGGAATGGCGATGCGCGGCTCTTGACCGAGAGTCTTGCCTATATCCGGCAGGCGGCCTCGCAGATGCCCGCGGCGCTCACCGATGAGTGAGCGCCACAACCCAAAAGTTTGAAATGACATCATCTGCACGCAACACAGTGGTCCGGCTCAAGACGGTTCGGTCAGAACCACCAAATGATGCTCTTCGAAACTGCGCGACAAAGCAGCAGTATCGGCCAGAGGAGACGGAACAGCGGCCAAGTCCACAATGTGCCCGGCGAGAGACTATGCAGCATGGACGTATTATGGCTTCAGATAGAAATTGCGCAGTTTCAGCTCTGCCCAGGTCCGGGAATTCAATGAGGCTAACTGTTGAAATGGTTTTTCCCAGCTAGACAGCCATTTCTGATTTACGGAGCCGCGAAAGGACCTGTAAAGCAGATTCAAGGTCTTGGCTCTCCTCGATTGGCGTCGGAAAGGTTTGTATTTCCACAGAACGATTGAGGATTGCGCGCTCCGCCACTAAAATGAGCGCGGCCATCTTGCTCGGGTCGGTTTCTTGGAGAGCTTCGGTGTAAGGTTTGTGCCACGCTCGAGGAACAAGATTATCTTTCAGCGGGAACGATAAATCGAGCTCAGTCGTCCCTGACGTTCCCGAACATGTGTCTCGTGTTGGCGTTCCGGCCAGCCGTGTAACCAATGACTGGCATTCTTGGTTGTTTTCATTTTGTGCCATACAAGACCCCACACTATAAGTAGCAGCCTGTTTTTATGCCGTCTGCTCTGTTTTAGACACCCTAAAGTACGCATCGTTGCCTTCCGGGGGATTAGGCCGATCGCAAACAGAAACTGTTTACCAATGCCACGTCATCAGGCACAAAAGGAATTTCCTTATACCCGCGGACGTCTATGATGCAGCCCTCGCTCGCAACGACCTGGTCGAAAAGTCTGCCGTCCTTGAGTTCTAAATACTGCGCGGCCGCAGACTTTTTCAGCTGATTCGAGAAATTTCTTAGGAAGAGTCTTAGGAAGGATTCCAACCCATTGAAAACAAAGAACTGGCGGAGAGGGGGGATTGTATCCGTTGTTGTTGAGAGGGAGGTGAGGGTTGGTGAGCGTTGGTATGTCTCTTGTTTTCAACGCGGTCATGAGATTAGAAGAAATCGCCCGTGTTTATGCGGGCTCAAATGGACCTCAAATCACCTGAAATGAGCAGCAAGATTAGTAGCAAATTACCTCTCGACGACGGTCTAGGGGACTGTCGCGCCGCACTTCGCAACGGTGTGTGAAACCGTTGCAGCAGTTTCTTCTTCGATTTCTCGGTGATCATGTTGCATTCCTACTTCTGCATCGCGGTTGCGCTACCGAGGAATTCTTGCACAAACAGGCATGAGATTAGCGCTTCGCAGAAGCGAGAGCTCGAGTTCTCGATTGCCCCGACTGGTCGCAGGGCGCTGCCTATTTGATTGAGGGGGCGAGATATATGGATGGCGAGAAACGCCGTAAGAATTGTGTCAGCAAAAAGTAAGGCACCGGTCAGCAGGATCGGCCTTAAGGTAAGTGCTCTTAGTTTTTCTCATATGACCGTAGGGAGTCCGATGTTGGAAGTCGGTCCGGCGATCAAGATCACCATCCATATCAACGAGGACACAAGCTCGCGCAGCGACTTCTTGCATAGCGAGATTCTTACCTTCCTCTACGAACATGGCGTCAGCGGGGCAACAATTTTCAGACCGTACGCTGGATTCGGTTCACATCACCACGTACACACTAGCGGCGCGAAAGGCGTGGAAGGCGAACATCTGCCCATTCGTATTGAATTCATCGAAAAAAAAGAAAAGATCGATGCGCTCTTGCCCGAACTCTACGAATTGGTTACCGACGGTTTGATTGAAGCCAAACAGACCACCATCCTCAAGGTCGCAGGCCCACCGATCGCCGATCCGCCGAGGCGCTAGTCCACGATGGGACGAACAACGATACAACTGGGACAATGCCTGTCTATGTGCGGGATCGTGGCTTTGCTTTTGCCAGCCTGCGCTGCGCAGACGAGCAGCACGTCCACGCTCAGCCTGGAACAAGCGGAATCGATCGCCCTGGAACACCATCCACGTCTTGCCGCGGCAAGACTCCGCACCGGAGTGGCTTCTCAGCAAATCCGTGAAGCGCGTTCCGCGTATCTCCCGACTGTCGCGGCAAATCTCACAGGCACACTCGTGGCTGATTCTGGCACGGCGATAGGCGCGGGGAACTTGTCGAGTTCTAGTATTTCGAACCGTTTCGCGGCGGGAGGCGCTTTGCTTCAACTAGTGACCGACTTCGGCAGGACGTCCGCGCTAGTCCATACGGCACGATTCCGAGAACAAGCGCAAAGCGAACTCGCCCACAAAACACGGGCCGATATCGTGCTCGCGGTGCAGCACGCGTATTACCAAGTGCTGGGGAGCGAGGCGGTTCTTAAAGCCACGCAGGAGGCCCTGGAAAACCGGCGGCTCATCGTTCGACAAGTGACGGCGCTTCAGGAGAGTCAGCTGAAATCGACGTTGGATGTGACGTTCGCCCAAGTATTGGAGTCAGAAGCGGAACTTGCCGTGTATCGAGCACAGAACACAGTACACGAGAGCCGAGCGGAGTTGGGCGCTGCAATGGGAAGCGAAAAGGCGGCTGAAGAGACGCTCATCGAACTGCCCCTTCCAGCCGGCTTGGAGCCAGACGTTGAGGTACTGGTGAAATTGGCGCATGACTACCGACCGGATTTGTTGGCATTGGAAGCTACGCGTAATGCCGCCCACCAATTCGAGCGAGCTGAGCGTAACTTGAGAAATCCGACGATAAATGTTTTGGCGGCGGCCGGTGAGATTCCTGAGCACGACCACACGCTCCATGGCGATTACGCGGCGGCCGGAGTAAACATCAACGTCCCTGTCTTTAACGGTGGCCTTTTCAAGGCCAGGCGTGAGGAAGCCGCTCTCCAAGCCCAAGCAGAAGACAAGGATGTCGAAGACTTGAAAATTCAGATTGCTCGCGAAGTGCGGGACGCCTGGTTTGAAGCAAACGATGCATCCAATCGCATTTCTGTGACGGCACGGCTGGTCGATCAAGCGCGGCGCGCTCAACACCTAGCGCAGGCGCGCTACGACAACGGCCTAGGAAGCATCGTGGAACTTAACGAGGCTCAATTAAATGAAACAGCGGCAGAGATCGAAGCGGCCAGCGCAAAGTACGACTATCTGAGCAAGCTGGCCGACGTCGACTACGCTACAGGCATGCAACCATGAGAAATTCCCACAAGTTCAAGAAGCGGAGAGCTTACTGCCTTCTGTGGGCTTTTGCGGCCGCTGGTTTTGCTGGTTGCTCCGGCCAGAGCAAGACCATCGAGCAAGCTCGAGTGGTTCCGGTCACAACAGCGACACAGTCAGATCTCGAGCAAGACATTATTTTGACTGCAGAGTTTATTCCCTATCAAGACGTTGACCTGATGGCAAAAGTCGCGGGATATGTCCGCACTATTGACGTAGACATAGGCGATCACGTCCGCGAAGGACAGTTGCTGGCGACATTAGAAGTTCCCGAGATGCAAGACGAAGCGGCCATGGCCGAGAGTGCTGCCAAGGCCGCCCGCTCGGATGTCAGTACTGCACAAAGCAAGCTCAACCGCGCCAAAGCCGCTTACGAGATCGCCCGTCTTTCGTACACTCGAATCGAAGATGTTTCGAAAAAAGAACCAGGTCTCGTTCCACAGCAGGATGTAGACGTCGCGCATTCGCGCGAACTCGAAGCAGCAGCGCAGCTCTCGAGTGAACAATCTTCTCTCGAGTCCGCAGAACAGCGGAGCACCGCAGCGCAGGCGGAACAAGATCGCCTGAAAACCATGTTTCAGTACGCGAACATCCGGGCCCCTTTCGCGGGTATTGTCACGAAGCGCTACGCAAATACGGGATCGATGATTCAGGCCGGGATTGCATCGCAGACTCAGGCAATGCCCCTTGTACGGCTGGCGCAAGACAACGTGCTTCGCTTGATGTTGCCGGTACCGATCACAGCTGTCCCGCAGGTTCATGTAGGTCAAATCGTAGACGTCAATGTGTCGACATTGGGAAAGACGTTTCCCGGTAAGGTTACTCGGTTCGCTAACAACATCCAGACATCGACTCGGACGATGGATACCGAGGTCGACGTTCCCAACCCGAAGTTGACGATCGTTCCCGGCATGTATGCCGAGGTACGCCTTCATCTGAACGCTCTGAAAGGTGTCTTGAGCCTGCCGCTAGACGCCGTCGACGGTCTTGGCACGGAAGCACAACACGTTTACGAAATCGATTCAAATAATGTGGTTCACATCGTAGCGGTCAAAGTCGGCGCCGAAACAGACACTCGCGTGGAGATCGTTTCGGGAATTCGCCCCGGCGATCAATTTGTCGTTGGCAGACGCACCGGTCTCGTCGAGGGACAAAAAGTGACACCGCGGCAGGCTGAATACGACTCAGATGGCGGCGCACAAAAGCAGGTGAAATAGTTCATGTCCGGATTCGCGATACGGAACCAACATTTCATCCTGGTCTTGTGCCTGATCGCCGTGATATTGGGAACGGTGAGTATTGCTCGGCTCCCCGTGGACATGTTTCCGGCGATGAATACTCCGGTGGTCGCGGTGGCGACGTTCTATTCGGGTATGCCACCGGAGCAGATCGAAAGCGATATTACATACCACCTGGAACGACAGTTCACGCTCGGAAGCGGAATAGACCACATCGAATCCCGCTCATTGCCGGGCGTTAGTCTGATCAAGGTTTACTTCCAGCCAGGCACAGACGCAGATGCGGATGCGGCGATGATCTCGACGCTCGCAATGTCCAACCTGCGAGACTTGCCGCCCGGAACGTATCCTCCGATCGTGCTCAAGAGCGACCCCTCGAATCTCCCCGTTTGTCTGGTGGCGATGGATGGGCAGGACCTGAGTGACAGCAAGCTCAAGGACGTCGCTCAGAATTTTATCCGCAACCAGTTGGCCAGCGTTCCCGGAGCTTCTGTCACCCAGCCTTTTGGAGGACGCTGGCGGCAAATCATGCTTTATGCAGACCCGCTCAAATTGGAAGCCAATCAGTTGAGTCCGATGGATGTCGTGCGTTCAATCAACGATTCGAACGTGATTCTGCCAGCGGGAGACGTCCAGATCGGCCGTTACGACTACAACATCTACACCAACGCACTCTTGAAGGGGCCGCAGGACATCGACAAGGTTCCCATCAAGATGGTGGGCCAGTCTCCGGTACGCGTCGGTGACGTTGCGGTTGCCAAGGATTCGTACGCATTGCAGTACAACATCGTCCGCGTCAACGGGCGGCGCTCCGTGTATCTTCCGATTTTCAAGCAAGGAGGCGATGCGAACACCATCGCGATCGTGGACGGAGTCCGCGATAAGATCCCGAAACTACATGACGTGCCCAGTTCAATGGTCAGCAAGGTAGTCTTCGATCAGTCTAGATTTGTTAAAACTGCCATCGAGACCTTGCTGCACGAGGGTGGCATCGGACTATTCCTGACGTGTTTGATGATCCTGATCTTTCTCGGGAGTTTCCGCGCCACGGTAGCCGTGTTCTTTTCGATTCCGCTGTCGGTGCTGACCACATTTTTCGTGCTGCAGCTGGCAGGCAATTCCGTGAACAGCATGGTGCTTGGCGGCTTGGCTCTGGCCCTGTCGCGGCTCATCGACAACTCCGTCGTGGTTCTCGAAAACATCTTCCGCCATCTCGAGCTCGGAGACCCGCCTAAAGTCGCCGCGGAAAAGGGCGGCAAAGAAGTGGCGTTGCCCGTGCTTGCCGCTACGTTGACGACAGTCGTGGTCTTTTTCCCGGTGACACTATTGTTCGGCGTAAGCAAGTTTCTGTTTACTGCGCTCGCCGCCGGTGTGGTCATTTCCCTCTTCGCTTCGTACTTCGTGGCCATGACTGTTGTCCCGCTCTTTTGTGCACGGTATATCCAGAGTGTGGCGAGTCATGGTGGCGCGGAGGAAGGTCGTGGCTGGCTTCGTCACGTCATGCGCTGGACGAGCCAGTTCAATGTGTGGTTCAGCGGCAAATTCGAAGCCCTTCTTGGGTACTATGATGCGCTCGTGCTGAAGGTGCTTTCCTCACCCAGAAAGACACTGGTTGCGTTTGGAATCGTTTTTCTGGCTAGCCTCGCCTTGCTGCCGTTCATGGGGCTGGCTTTTTTTCCGCAGACCGACGCCGGCCAATTCGTCATCAATTTCAAGGCGCCCTCAGGCACTCGGCTCGAAGCGACGGAACAGGAAACGGCGAAATTGGAGGACTTGGTCCGCAGTACCGTTAGCAAGGCCGATTTGGGCTTGATGGTCGCGAACCTGGGAGTGGACCCCGGCTTCTCGGCGCTGTATTCACCGAATTCAGCCATGCACACGGGAGTTTTGCAGGTCAGCCTCAATCCCCATCACTCCGTCAGCAGTCAGGAGTACATCGAGCGAGTTAAACGGCGAATGATGTCGGAAATGCCGGAACTGTCCGCATTCTTCTCTTCCGGCAGTCTCGTGGACAGCGTCTTGAATGGTGGCTCGCCGGCTCCGATCAATGTGCAAGTGAATGGAAACGATCTACAGACTGATTACAAGATCGCACAAGACCTTGCCGAACACTTTCAGGCAATTCAAGGCGTCGCAGACGTGTACGTGCCGCAGGACCTCGATTATCCGTCGCTTCGGTTGAATATCGACAGGTCCAGGGCGAGCGAACTTGGACTCAGCGAAAAGGAAGTCGTTTCCAATGTCATCACGGCCCTCACTTCGAATCAGATGATTGCTCCGAGCATCTGGATCGATCCGAAAAGCGGGAACAATTATTTCCTGACCGTGCAATACAAGGAAAATCAAATCAAGACGATAGATGACCTCCGAGCCATTCCGCTGCACAGCTCAGGCTCCGGACGGCCGACCCGTCTGGATATGGTGGCTAACATCAGCCGCTTCGACGCCCCCACCGAAGTGGATCACAGCCAGATTCGGCGGCGTATCAATATATATGTCCGCCCATCCGGCGAGGATCTGGGAGCCGTTGCACGCAAGATTCGCCAGATTATCGGCGAAACTCAGCCTCCCAACGGAGTCGACATTACGCTTACCGGCAGCGTCGAATCCATGAACTCGTCCTTTCGCAGCTTTGCTACTGGACTCTTGCTTTCGACGCTGCTGCTGTATCTGATTCTTGTGGCGCAATTCCGCTCGTTCCTGGATCCCGTCATCATCCTTCTTGCGCTTCCTCCCGGAATTACAGGGGTTGTTCTGGCGCTGGTCCTTACCGGCACTACGTTGAACATCATGTCCCTGATGGGCGTGGTCATGCTCGCGGGCATCGCCATGTCAAATAGCATCCTGATCGTTGAGTTTGCGCACCATCAGATCCGGGAGGGCGCATCGGTTCGCGAGGCTGTGGTCACCTCCTGCCGTGTCCGTTTGCGGCCCATCCTGATGACCTCGTTGGCGACGATCATCGGTTTGCTGCCGATGGCTATGAAGCTCGGAGAAGGCAGCGAATCGTACGCGCCGCTGGCTCGGGTGCTGATCGGCGGATTGTCCCTGTCTGTCGTGTTGACCATTTTCCTTGTCCCAGCCGGTTTTTTCCTGGCGTACTCGAATCGGGCGGAGTCGCTCAGAGCACTTTGATCTTGCGGTCCGAGTTCTGGCCACGGGTCGCAACCGACAGATATTTGTCACCACAATGTAAGGATCATGTAAGCCCACGTCGCGGGATGATCTACCGAGCAGCAGACCCCATCGAGGCTCTACCGTGACGCTAAAGCGAAGCTTTCTTCCCTTTTCGATTCTCGCTGGTTTGTTGGCCATGAATAGTGGCGAAGCCAAAGCGCAAAGTCCAGCCACTACGATTCCGCTCATTTTCACCAAGACTGTAGACGCCGCAAGAACTCACACTGGAGATCCAGTCCAAGCGAAAACCATGCAGGGGCTAACCCTTCCCGATGGAACTCAGCTGGCAAAAGGCAGCACCGTTCGCGGGCACGTGGTGGAAGCGCGCGCTTTCTCGTTCGATGCGACTCCCTACGCCGTTCAACGGCCCTCGATTCTTTCCATCCATTTTGACCAGGTAGTGACGAAGGATGGGGTTAGAACGATCAGTGCCTCGATTCGAGCGCTCGCGAGCCGGCTGGAAGCTGACGAGGCTCGAACCCCGCACCGTACGGATGAAACGGATTCGGTCGGTACCATGGTCTTGGTTGGTGGAGGATCATTCAACCCGCTGAGCAAAGAAATCGTAACCGGCGATGGTGACATCATCGGCTACAACCGCAGGGGTGGCATCTTCGCGCGCCTTCTGCCGGCGGGATACGAAAGCCGGTACTCACATTTTCAATGCGATGGGTCGAATGGAGAACAGTCCGTGGCAATCTTTTCACCGATGGCTTGCGGAGTGTACGGATTCGATTCACTCTACATGGCGGAAAACGGCTTGAGCGGGAGCTTCGGGACATTTCGACTGGAATCGCGCCGCCGCAGCGTGAAGCTGTATGCCGGCTGCGCTGCACTCCTTGAACTCATATCACCTGACCACAGCAGCGGCGGCCTTTGAGACGTTCCCTCGGATTCCGGATCGCTGGACTCTGCTCTAAAATGTGACTGCTTCTCCGGTGCTCAGGTCGCATTTGGGGTTGGCATCAACTCGGCTTAATGGCGTGGTAGGGATCAGGCGTGCGAATCCTATTCATTGAGGATGAAAAAAAGATTGCCGGAGCCGTTTGTGGAGCGCTAATCGCCGACGGATACAGCGTGACTGCGACTACCACAGGAGAAGAAGGCTTCTATCTGCTCCACAACCAGGACTTTGATTTGGTCCTCCTGGATTTGATGCTGCCGGTACGAAGCGGCATCGAAATCCTGCGGGATATCCGTAAGTGGGGGCTGAAGGTGCCGGTGTTGATTCTGACGTCAAAAGACTCTGTCGAGGACCGGGTTGTTGGTCTTGATGCGGGTGCGGACGACTACATGGTTAAGCCGTTTGCGCTTCCCGAGCTCCTTGCGCGAATCCGTGCTTTGCTGCGAAGAGGCAAGAAGGAAGGCCCGAGCCGGCTGAAGTTTCAGCTGTCTGACCTGGCAGTTGACGTTTCCGCCCGAGAGGCGCGCCGTGGCGCTCAAGTGCTGGATCTGACAGCCAAGGAATTTAGCTTGCTGGAATATCTTTTGATGAACGAAGGGCGTGTGGTTTCGCGCGAAATGCTTGCGCGGGACGTTTGGAAGGAGACTTCCCGGCACACGCCGATTGACAATGTGATCGATGTGCAGGTCGCGCGCCTGCGTCGAAAGATTGACGACCCATTTCCAAACAAACTTCTGCATACGGTACGAGGGATTGGTTTCGTATTGCGAGAGGAAAAGTAGTAGTGCGGCCCCGCAACGTCCGCACCAGGCTGACACTCTGGTACGTGTCGATCTTCGGAATCGGACTCATCGTCTACATCTGCCTCGCTGCCGTTCTTCACTACTGGCAGCTGACCAGTCAGATATACAACGCCGAGGTACAGGATGTAGAAACTGCAGAGGGGCTCTTGTATTTCAAGCCGGATGGCGACCTCGCCATGAACGAGGAGTATCACAATCACCCAGAATCTTTACTGCTTCTGGATCGCATGATGGAAGTACTCACTCCGGATGGGAAAGTCCTCTACCGGAACAAACGTCTTGGCGGCCGGGATTTGGGTGGCAAACCATTTGCCGGAGAGGGAGAGTCCGGATATTACGAGCGATCTCTGAGATTGTCCGATGGGACCCGCGTCCTTCGGATTAGCCACATTCACTCGATTGACGGCCGGCCTTTATTGATTCGACTGGCGTACAGTACAGCTCGCTTGCAGCACAGGATGCTGGAGTTGATTGGCGTTCTGCTGCTCGCGCTGCCGGTAGCCTTGGCGACCGCTTGGTTTGCCGGCTTTCACGTCACCCGGCGTGCGCTTGCTCCGTTAGAGGACCTGGCGAGGCGTACCGAACGGATAACTGCAACCCGGCTGCAGCAACGTCTGCCGGTCGAGAATCCCGATGATGAACTGGGGCACATCGCGCGAGTGCTAAACGGACTGCTGGCGAGACTCGAAAACTCTTTCGAGCAGCTTCGACGATTCACTTCCGACGCATCGCATGAGCTTCGAACGCCCTTAGCGGCCCTGCGAAGCGTCGGAGAAATGGGTTTGCAAGGCGAGTATTCCTCCACGGAGTACCGCGACATCATCGGAAGCATGCTTGAGGAGGTAACGCGCTTGACGCGTATGGTCGAGAGTCTACTGACGATGTCCAGGGCAGACGCTGGCGAATTGAAGCTGCAAATCTCGGCGTTCTCCGTGATGGACCTGGTCCGCGAAGGGATCGCGTTGGTCGAAGTTTTAGCAGATGAAAAGGAACAACAAATCGAAGTCCTGGCAAAGCAGGATTTCGTGGTTAATGCAGATCGACTATTCCTTCGTCAGGCCATAGTTAATGTATTGCACAATGCCGTGAAGTATTCGCCGGTTGGTTCAACAGTCCGGATCACGCTATCAAGATTACCGGAGCTCGACGGCAGACCCTGGATGCTTCTGGAAATAACCGACGAGGGCCCCGGCATTCGCGAAGAAGACCGCGCCAAGATTTTCGATCGCTTCTATCGGGTGGACGAGGGGCGCTCGCAAGACGCTGGCGGCGCAGGTTTGGGATTGGCGATTGCCAAATGGGCTATCCAGGCAAACGGCGGCGATATTCACGTGGAACCGGCTGCTGCCTGCGGTTCCAGTTTTCTCATCAGAATGCCCTGTCAGATCATTGCTAATACAGGCGTGCTGCAGGACTAAATCAGTCGAACTTTGCGCGGTTGGAAATCTCTTTTTGTCGGTGCGCGATCGCGTTTATCGATTAGCGAGCCTTGCAGACAGGTATGCGATTAATTGGTCACCGGACAGCTCGGGCCAGCCGGGGCGTACGATGATTTGTTCTCATCAAAGCAGGCCTGTACCTGTTGGCTCCCGTACCGCTCCAGAACATTGCCGGGCAGTTTGTCCCGCGTAACTTCCTTGAACGTGAAGTGAATTTCGCCGTTGGGCTGTACGGTCCCAAGAAGGTACCCGTAAACGTCGGTCCTCGCCAGCTTTGCTCTGCCGAGGTTTCCGGGCAAACGGTAGCGAACCGCTCCAGCAGTTCCCACGATCCAGCCCGGTAGCACATCTTCCGGCTTCGGATGGCATGCATCGTTGTAGACATCTTCAATCAGAAAATGCGAATGGCTAGCCAGCACATAGACGTGCTTCTTCGTTTTGGACCGGAAGGCCAGCAAGTCTTGATATACCCGGCGTCCACTGCGCTCCATCTGCGCCGATTCGTTCATGCCGTGGCCCGTCGAAATACTGTCTGGCAGAGCGTCATGCATACCGAGCACGACAGAGCGCACATTCGCATCAGTCTCATCGTGCGCGAGCGTGCGTTCAATCCAAGCAATCTGTGCGTCGTCGAACTGATCGTTTGAGGCATTGTCCAAGGAGATGAAATCTACCCCTCCTTCAATCCAGTGATTGTAGGTCTGAAGTTTATGGTCCTTGGGATCGTCGCGAAGTCGCTGTGCGCGAAGAGTCGGCGAATCGAGCCAATCGGCGAATTGTTGTACAAAATCCGCTCGCGTCTTCGGAGGAACAAGTTCGTGGTTGCCAATTCCGAGATAGACAGGAGTTTCCCCGAAAGGAGCGAGCTGGTGGTCGATGAAATCCTGCCACTCCAATCGCTGGTAGTCGGCAATCGATAGGTGTTTGCCGCGATATTCGGGTGCAGCAAGCAGATCCTGGTCAAAATCATAGTTCGCTCGGTAGTCGCCCAAATGCCAATAAAACTTGGCTTGATCGGCGAACACCCCCGCCGCGATGCCCGGCATGACTATGTCCCCGCAGTTTCTTGAGTCGCCAGAAACGGCAAAGGACCAAGCGCCCGTGCGCTGAGCGTATGAGGATTCCGGATACATCGTCACACCAAGCAGAATGCCGAGGGCAAGCAAGAGATTTCGTGGTCTCAAGCGCAATTTCCTCCGCCAAATCCAAACGGAATCGAAGCCAAGGCAGTTTAGACTTTCATGAACCTTATCTCAACGTTTCGAACAATCGGGTTCCCGTTTAGCTTGAGAAAGAAGCGGAGACGCAGATGACAGCGCGCTATATTGGTGATGTTAGGAGTCTCATGAAGAGTTCGGAAGATGTTCGTTGAACGTTTTCCTCCGGCAGAAATCGCTGCGAAGTTTGCCGCGTCGCTGGGCATTGGGCTTCTCGTCGGAATCGAACGGGAATGGTCAAATAAAGACCTCGGTGCGCGGACGTTTGCACTCACCGCACTTCTCGGGACCCTCGCCGTTCTTTTCGATCCCGCCCTCGCTATCGCCGCGCTTGTAGGTGTTTTTCTCATCGTCATTTTTGCCAACCTTCGCAGTGTGCTCGTCGATCGCTCACTCGAAACCACGACATCAACGGCTCTCCTGGTGACGTTCGTCTTGGGAGCCCTGGTTGGTGAGGGTCACCTCTTTACGCCGGTTGCTGCCGCCATTTTGATGACAATGCTTCTTACTTGGAAAGGTGAACTTCGGCGTTTTGCGGGCGGTCTTCAGCCAGACGAAATTAGGAGTGCCGTGCTCTTGGGACTCTTGGGTCTAGTTGTGTATCCGATCTTACCAAATCGCTTTATCGACCGATGGCAATTGCTGAATCCCCGGCAGGCGTGGCTAACGGTCATTGTGATCGCCGGAATCGGATTCCTTAACTATGTCCTGTTGAAGCTGTACGGGACTCGCGGCCTTTACCTCAGCGGTTTTCTCGGCGGTTCTGTAAATAGCAGTGCCGCAGCTATCGAGATTGCAAAACCTCTTGCTACCAGCGATGTTTCTTCTGGGGTGGCGGTGGCAGCACTTCTTCTAACCGTGGTCGCTATGTTGGTGAGAAATCTTGTAATTCTGGTCCTATTTGCTCCATCTGCCGCGGCTACGGCCGCTGCACCCATGGGTGCAATGACTCTTGTTGCGCTTGCTTTTGCTCACCAGGCGAAGACTCGGAACGCACCGGCCACGTCAATCGAACTCAGTCTTGAGTCGCCAGTTTCATTGAGACGTGTACTCAGCTTCGCGATTTTGTTTTTGCTGATACAAATCGGTTCAACGTTGGCTCAGCGTTACTTCGGCAAAGTAGGGTTCTTGGGGGTCAGCCTGCTCGGAGGATTGGTAAGCAGCGCGAGTACGTCGGCGGCTTCGGCCAACTTGGTAGGGCATGAGCAAATGCAAGCAGGCGTGGCCGGGGATGGCGTTGTTCTCGCGTCAATCGCCAGTGCCCTGATCAATCTTCCGATAATTCACCGGAGTGCTCCAGGCCGCGAAGTTTACAGGCGGCTTGGCTTTTCCACGCTGATAGTGACGGCGATTGGTGTGGTCAATTTGGTATTGCAGAATCATTTTTGGCCGAGCTGCCTTTGACGTAGAACTCGCCAACCAGATGAAAATGCGTAGCCGATCCGGCGCATCGCCACTTGGATCGGCAGCGTGGTTGAGGCGTCCTTTGCTACGCTCCCAGCTGTAAATAGTGTGCTAACTACGTTCATGAGTTCAACAAGCAGCGCCCCCATGAAGCTCTAGATATGAAGTACCCCGCCGACGTCTACAAAGCTTCCACGCGGCCTTATCGTGGCATCGGAGAACTCTCCTATCCTTTCCACGATCGGACAGCTCTGGTCACCTGCTGCGGAAGAATCTGCATTTACAAAAAGAAAATCAATCTCAGCACTTCTCTGGCAGGTCAAGCTGTGGGCATCAAAGAGGTCGATGAGGGTATTTGGCTGGTTAGCTTTATGGACTACGATCTCGGTTATATCGATTTGGAGGAGAAGACTCTGCAGCCTTTAAACAACCCTTTTGGCCCAAAGGTGTAAAGTATGTCTAAGGAACGTTCCGTAAGGGATGTCTCCGGACTGTACACAAAGGAACTGGCGGAGAGGGGGGGATTCGAACCCCCGGTACCGGTTTTAGCCAGTACAACGGTTTAGCAAACCGCCGCATTCAGCCGCTCTGCCACCTCTCCGCGGTTTGCTATCAACATCTTAGCACATCTGCCCTAGTTAATTTGGTGCACAGTTGGTGCACAGACTGTCATGGCATCCAAAGTCGTCTCCATCCGCTTCATCGCCGCGAGCACTGCCGGGTCAAAAGCCTTGATGTAGCGATCCTTGGTCACGTGCGCTTTTGCATGCCGCAGGACACGCTGGACGATCTTCTCGTCCGCGCCCAGCTCATACAAATTCGACGCGATGCCACGCCTGAAACCGTGCCAGCCGTACCATTCGAGTCCGATTAACTCAACGACCGGACGAATGACCAGCTGAGCCAACTTGTCGAGGTCCATCGGATCTCCACCGCCGGAGTGAAACATGACTCCCGATGAAGGATCACCGACCGAACTGCGATAGGCATTCAAGATTTCCGCCAACTGCCGGATGACGGGAACCGGGTTTGCGCTCGCGCGTGTCTTCGGTTTGTTGACGAATGTCTTCCAAATCGACCGATTCACGCTAAGAGCGGTTCCTTGGTAATCCGTCCACTGCAGACCGCGCAGTTCGCCCTCGCGAAGACGGGCATAGGCCGCCGTCGCGACGACTGCTTTCGGCAGTAGAGACAGAGAATCCAGAATTCGACAAATTTCATTCAGGTTATACGCGTAAGTTTCGGCTGGTTCGCGAGCGTTACTTGGAATGTGGACATCCCTAACCGGATTTGGGCCGTCGTAGGCTCCTTCATTCTTCGCGTGAGTGAAAATGCCGCTCAGGACGCCCTTAATATGTTGCAGGGTCGTCTTGGTCAGATCATTTTCGCTGGCAATTGCCTTGAGCATCCTGCTGGCATCTACCGTTCTGAACTCACGCATCCGAATGTGGCCTACGCGATCGCGGATGTGGTTGTTCCAGATTTCCTCGTAGCCCTTTTTTGTGGAAGCCCGCTTCTCCTCGATGTAGTTCAGATAGAACTTGACGACAAATTCCGCGAGCGTCATGCAGGTTTCCGGTGAAACATTTCCCGCATTCAGCCGCCGCATGAATTCCGCGAACAAAGGCTTGACCAGGGACTCGCGAGGATAATCTTTCACGCTTCCCAGTTTTTTCGCTCTTTGCCGGAACTTGATCGAGCCATCAGGTTGTCGCACTGGCTCCCGGTACCGCACAAACCAAGCTTAATGAACGGCAAAATGTGCCAGATGAACTTCAACCCAGAAACACGAGTGAGCGAGATCGCACTGTCGAGTCCGGAGTCGAGGCGGATTCTCGTGGATGCGGGCGTCGAGTATTGCTGCGGTGGCGGCAAGTCTCTTGAGGAAGCTTGTTTGCGTGCCAACGTGTCTGCCAAACGATACTGAATCGGCTGCAAGAGAACAGAGAGAGCGCCCGTTCGGACGAGAGTGGTTGGAACAAAGCCCCGCTTGCGGAGTTGAAGCGCCACATTCGAGAGCGCCATCACGGTTATGTGCGTGACGTGATTCCCCGGCTGCGGGGAATGCTCGCGAAAGTGCGTGAAAAACACGGAAGCTGTCATCGCGAAGTCGGCGAGATCGAGAAGTTGTTTGGGGACGTCGCGCGCGAGATGCTGATGCACATGCAAAAGGAAGAACAGATTCTCTTTCCTTACATTGACGCGCTGGAGCGCTCGGCTCGTGGGCAAGGTGATGTCGAGCCACCTTTCTTCCAGACCGTACGGAATCCGATTTATTCGATGATGCAAGAACACGATGCTGCCGGGGAGTTGGTCCGAAAGATCCGCGCTGCAAGCAACGGGTATCAGCCAGCCGAAAACTCCTGCACAACGTTTAAGGCCATGTATCAGGAACTGCAGCAATTTGAAGAGGATTTGCACCTTCACGTACATCTGGAGAACAACATCCTTTTCCCGAGGGCGGTTGAGTTGGAGTCCGCGATTGTCTGACGCGGTGGATTCATGGCGACTACTCTTGTTCAGTGTGTGGGAGCGGGAAAATAAGAGGTATGCTGGAGCTCTCTTCCGGCGAATGTTTTTCTGTGGCCAGTTCCTCCTTCCTGCCGGAAGACTGCGCGGAGCAGAGTGATGGATGGTTCTGCCGCTACTTCTCGACCGAATCTGCAACTCACGCTTGGAACGATTTCCTTTGCCGTTTGCTTTGCTGCGTGGGGATTGATCAGCGCCTTCGCGCCGCGATTCCGTGAAGCCTTCCAACTGACAGCCACGCAGACCGCTTTTCTCGTAGCGGTGCCGGTACTTCTCGGTGCGTTGTTGCGCATCGCGACCGGCATGCTCGCCGACCGCTTCGGCGGACGCGCAATTTTCGCTTTGCTACTGATCATCGTTGCCGTTCCGGCCTACGTGGTGCCGATGGTGCCGAGCTATCGCGCACTGCTATACGTGGCATTTTTCTTGGGGATGGCCGGAAGTTCGTTCGCTATTGGTGTTGGATTTGTCTCGCGGTGGTTTCCGCCGGAAAAACAGGGCGGTGCGCTGGGGATTTATGGGCTCGGCAATATCGGTCAATCGGCTGCGGTTTTTCTCGGACCTGTACTCGCCGTTGCGGTCGGCTGGCAGAACATTTTCCGTGGCATGGCGGCGTTGCTCGTTGTTTGGGGAATCACATTTTACTTACTGGCACGTAATTCGCCCAAGACTGTGCGGCCTGCGGGCATCGGAGCGATGCTTCAGCTGCTCTCGAGGGAACGGTTGTCCTGGGTCTTGTCTCTCTTCTACTTTCTGACCTTCGGCGGATTCGTGGCGTTTTCCATTTACCTGCCCGTCTTGCTTAAGGACCAGTTCGGTTTGAAACCAGCCGACGCGGGATTCCGGACGGCGGGTTTTGTGGTACTGGCGACGCTAGCTCGTCCGTTGGGCGGCTGGCTCGCCGATACAATCGGCGGCGCTCGCGTTCTTCAGGTTGTATTCCTCGGAATTATTCCATTCGCACTGCTTATGTCCTGGCCGGCAATGTTGCCGTTTACGGTTGGCGCGCTGGGCTGTGCCTTCCTGCTCGGTAACGGAAATGGCGCGGTCTTCAAGCTCGTGCCGCAATATTTTCCGAAAGAAGTCGGAACGGTCACCGGCCTTGTAGGAGCGATGGGCGGGCTCGGTGGATTCTTTCCGCCGTTGCTGCTCGGTTCTTTCCGGGACCATTGGCACGCGACGTGGCCAGGCTTTGCGCTGCTGGCTTTGGTTTCGGCGATTCTTTGGCGCACGAACGCCGTTGTTTTCCTCAGCAAGCAGCAAGCGGTCGAGCTCACACTTCCTGCGCGTCTAACACGGACCGCAGATCGCGTGAGGGCGGGTGTAACCGCCACGTTTTTCACCGGATTGCTAGTAGCGTCGATCGTGGTGGGTTCGCGCAAACTCCAGAATTTTGATCCAGCTCTGGTCATTTACACGTTCGCAACGATCTTTGCGACCTGGGGCGTCGTCTACCACTATCGCGTGTGGCTCGATAAGCCGCCCACGCGGGTCTATTGGGAACGCGGTTGGCAGTTGTTTCGCGAGGCAGGAGTCTTTCACGGGACGATGAAGCTTGTGCGCGTCGCGACCACACATCTTGCCGCGCAGACTTTCATCCTCAAACGCTCGCGATTGCGCTGGTGGATGCACCAGATGCTGTTCTGGGGATGCTTGCTCGCGGTCGCCATCACCTTCCCACTGGTTTTCGGTTGGATCTCGTTTCAATCGCTGCCAACGGATCAAGAAACCTACGTCGTCGTGCTCTACGGTTTTCCCGTGCAAACATTCCGGCTGCACACGCTGATCGCGGAACTTCTGTTTCACGGACTCGATGTATCGGCGATTCTCGTTCTCGGAGGCATTGGTCTTTCGTTGTGGCGGCGTTTTCGCGACCGGGGTGCGCAAGCGGTGCAGTCTTTCGCGCTCGATTTTCTCCCCATCATTCTGCTCTTCGCGATTTCCGTGACCGGGCTCGCTCTCACTGTGTCGCAAAATTGGCTGCGGGGCGAAGCGTACAGCTTTCTCGCTATTTTGCACGCCGTTACGGTTATCGCGGCGCTTCTCTATCTTCCGTTCGGAAAGTTTTTTCACATTTTCCAGCGTCCCGCTCAACTGGGCGTGAAGTTCTATCAGGCAGCGGGGGAAACGGGGGAGCCCGCTCTGTGCAGGCGTTGTGGCGAACGGTTCGCCTCGAAAATGCATATCGAGGACTTGAAGCGCGTGCTTCCGCAGGTAGGGTTCAACTATCAGATGGAAGGTACGGACGGGACCTGGCAGGAATTGTGTCCGGCGTGCAAACGGAAATCGCTCTCATTGGCGCAGCTGCAACTCAAGGAGACTTCTCGTGGCTAAGGCGCCGGTTTCGCCCGCAGCATTGCTCGATGAGTTTGGTCCCCACCCGGCCTATGTTCCTCCTGGTGGTTGGCAGGATGAATCGCGAAATCCCGCGGAAAAACTGGTCAAGACACACTGTTGTTTCTGCGGGCAGCAATGCGGCATCCAGTTGAAGGTCCGGGGCAACCAGGTGATCGGTTTCGAGCCGTGGGAAGAGTTTCCGTTCAACCACGGAATGCTTTGTCCCAAAGGCGTAAAACGGTATATGCAGGGCGGTCATCCCGATCGGTTGCTCAATCCTTTGCTGCGTACGCCGGAAGGATTTCGCAAGTCGTCTTGGGACGAGGCTCTGAACTTCACCGTGAAGCGCCTCAAAGAAGTGCAGGAAAAGTACGGTAAGGATTCCGTCGCCATCTATGGTGGCGCGTCACTGATTTCCGAAAAGTCGTATCTCCTCGGAAAATTTGCGCGAGTGGCACTCGGCACGCGGCACATCGACTACAACGGCCGGTTGTGCATGGTCTCGGCCGGAACCGCGTACAAGCTGGCATTCGGAGTGGATCGCAGTCCTTTACCGTGGGCGGATATTCTGAAAGCCCAAGTAGTGCTCGTCGCCGGAGCCAACGTTGCCGAATGCGCTCCGATCACCACGGATTATTTGTGGCGCTGCCGTGACGCCGGCGGAAAACTCATCGTCGTCGATCCGCGCATGACGCCGATTTGCCGGAATGCTGATATGTATCTTCCGGTGCGTCCGGGAACCGACTTGGCTTTGTACATGGGTCTGCTGCACGTCATTCTGCGCGACGGTTTCGAACGGCGCGACTTTATCGCGGCGCACACTTCTGGTTTTGAGCAAGTTGCAGAGTCGGTTCGCGCGTGGGACCCGCGTACCGCCGGCGAGAAAACAGGTGTACCGCCCGAGGCGATCGAACGCGCGGCGCATCTCTTCGCCAAAGCGGATCGCGCCATCGCTCTGCATGCCCGGGGCGTTGAGCACCAGTCCAAAGGCGTTGAAAATTGCCTGGCCCTAATTAACTTGTGCCTCGCGACGGGCAATCTTGGGCGCGAGGGCGCGGGCTGCGCCATGATCACCGGCCAAGGGAATGGACAAGGCGGGCGCGAACACGGCCAGAAGTGTGACCAGCTTCCGGGCCAACGTTCGATCAGCGACCCTGCGGCGCGCGCGCATACCGCGAAAGTTTGGGGCATTACACCGGACGAAATTCCGCAAGCGGGTTATTCGGCAGTCGAAATCATGGAAGCGATCCATCGCGGCGAAATCAAAGCGCTGCTTTCTTGCTGCTTTAATCCGCTGGTCTCGCTTCCCGATGCGAAGTTCACGCAGGAAGCGCTGGAAAAACTGGAATTCTTCGGCGTCGTGGATTTCTTTATGTCCGAGACGGCGCACCACGCCGATGTGGTCCTCGCCGGCAGTCTGCAGGAAGAAGAGGAAGGGATTGGCTGCACCAACGAAGGACGGGTGATTCACGTTCAGAAAGCGGTAGACCCACCGGGAAACGCCAAAGGTGACAGTTGGATCTATGTCGAACTCGCAAAGCGCTTGGGTAAGGAGAAGTATTTTCCGTACAAATCCACCAAAGAGATTTACGAAGAGTTGCGCGAGGCCTCGCGCGGCGGACATGCAGACTATTTCGGCATCACCTACGAAAAAATCGACAAGCACATGGGAATCTTCTGGCCGTGCCCGACCCTCGATCATCCCGGCACACCGCGACTTTTCGAAGACGGTCGTTCCTTCCATCCTGACGGGAAACACCATTTCGTCGTAACGGAATGGCGCGAAAGTGGTGATCCTGTCTCCGCAGAATTCCCGATTTATCTGACCACCGGGCGCGTCGTCAGCCAATATCTTTCTGGAACGCAAACGCGCCGCATCGGTGCGCTCGTCGATCAATATCCAAATCCGCGTCTTGAAATCCACCCACGCCTCGCGGAGCAATATCAAATTAAGGATGGAGATTGGGTCGCGATTACTTCGCGCAGGAATGAGATCACTTTGCAAGCGATGGTCGTCAAGACCATCCGCCCCGACACGGTATTCATTCCGTATCACTGGGCCGGCAAGCGCAGTGCGAACAAGCTGACGCACCGCACACTCGATCCGCGAAGCAAAATTCCGGAGTTCAAAGTGTCGGCTTGCCAATTGCGCAAAGTGGAAGCGCCGCCAGACTGGGCGATAGCCGCGAACGGCGACGAGACGAAAGGAGGAGACAAAGCGAATGCACGGCTACGAGTTTTACGTTGACCCTTCGCGCTGCATCGGCTGCCAGTCCTGCGTGAATGCCTGCGCGGAATGTGAGACGCATCGCGGCCAGTCGATGATCAATTTCGATTTCATCGACCGCCAGGGTACGACGGCCACAGCCGCATACGTTTGCTGGCATTGCGAAGAGCCCACTTGTGCGATGGTTTGTCCTGCGGATGCAATCAAGAAAGGGGACGATGGCATCGTGCAGTCCTCGCTGAAGCCTCGCTGCATCGGCTGCTCCAACTGCGTGCTCGCGTGTCCTTTCGGCATTCCGAAGATCTTTCCGGAATTCGAGCAGATGATGAAATGTGACATGTGCTACGACCGCACGTCGGTTGGCAAGAAGCCCATGTGCGCAACGGTCTGCCCCAGCCAGGCTTTGTCCTACGTCCGCTCGGACGAGATCGTCAAGCGTCGCGAAAGGCCCACAAACGTTTTCCAGTTCGGGAACCAGAAAATCGTCACGAAGGTGCACATGATGGTGCCCGCGGAGACGGATGCGGTGTCACTCGATGTTTTGGACTATATGTGGGAGGAGTCGTATGTCTCTTTTTCGCAGTCCCAATGAGGAGCCGCTCTGGAAGGACGAGTTCTCGGTATTTACCAGTGATGAGCGTTACGTGACCCGCCGCCAGTTTACGAAGTTCCTCACGCTCGCAAGCCTCGGCATGTTCGTGGGCAACTTATGGATCCTGCTGAAGTCGCGATTCGCAAAGACTCCCGCGTTTCCGAGTATCGAAGTTGCCGAGTTAAATGAAATCCCGGTTCGCGGGGTGAAGCTGTTCAACTACCCGACGCCGCAGGACCACTGCATCATGATCCGTACCAGCGAAGAAGAGTATGTCGCCTACAGCCAGAAGTGCACGCATCTGTCCTGCGCGGTCTACTACTCGGCAAAAAATGACCGGCTCGAATGCCCATGCCATCAAGGCTTTTTCTCGGTGAAGGATGGTTCCGTTTTGCAGGGTCCGCCGCCGCGTCCCCTTCCACAGATCACACTCGAACGTGAAGGCACGAAGCTTGTGGCGATTGCGGTCAAGGGAACTTGAAATGGCCAACCTGGAACCAACGAAACAACGTGGCGGGCTGGTGGCGATTGACGGCGCGATGGCGCTCATTGTAATTCTGCTGATCGTACAAATCTGGCTTTTGAGCGCGACGCTCGAAGCGTTTCTCGCTGGCCACTCGGGCCCGGTGGTTCCTGCAGCTATTTTCTCAGGCCTGTTGTTCTCCGCATCGTTGACGCTGGACATCTTTGTGAACCGCATCGACCAATCCTCGCGGCGCCCCTAGGAACCGAGTGAGTCCAGTCGCCCCAGCAAATATCTTCACTGGTCCTAAATTCAGAGACTAGGCCGGCTGTAGATTTCGGGCCTGGTGGATTTTTGCAGCCCGTTTGAGGGCTTCATCGATATTTTCGCAAATGTTTTCGGGCCCCACGTGATGAGCGAAGCCTGCCTCTGCCATGAGTGCAGCCGGTTGCGGACGGGCGCCGCAGACCAGCATAGACCGTCCACTGCGCTTTAGTTGGTCGGCAAGTTCTTCGAGGGCCGCTATGCCCGTTGCATCGATGGCCGTCATGTTGCGCAGGCGGACGATGACTACGGGGGGCAGCCGGTCGATGTTCTCTGCAATCAGCGCAATCTTATCGGTGACGCCGAACAAAAACGGTCCATGGATTCGATAGACCGAGGCGTACGACGGAATATTCTTATCCTGGAGAATGTGAGCCCGCCCGTCCTCGATATAGTCTTCGGTGACTTCACTTACCGTCGTCGTCATCGAAATCTTCCGGATAAAGCTGAACGCGGCGAGAATCATGCCGACTTCGACCGCGACCGTCAGGTCAGCAAAGACGGTTAGTCCGAGAGTAACCAGCCAAACGGCGATGTCCATCTTGCTCAACTTGAGGATTTCCGGGATTTCTGCCCAGTCCCCCATGTTGTACGCAACCATAAACAAGATTCCTGCGAGAGCAGCCAGCGGCAGATTTTTGACTAGCGGAGCCGCGAAGAGGATGACTGCTAACAACGTGAGAGCGTGAACTATCCCTGCAACGGGAGTGCGCGCGCCGGAACGCACATTCGTGGCTGTGCGCGCGATCGCGCCGGTAGCAGGCAGACCGCCAAAAAGTGGAGAAAAAATATTGGCTACACCTTGTGCGACCAGTTCCACGTTTGGATTGTGTTTGTCGCCGCTCATCTTGTCGGATACGACTGCGGAGAAGAGAGATTCGATAGCGCCCAGCATGGCGACGGTTATGGCCGGCGATAAAAGGTGCAGGAGAAGGCTCGGTTGTAATTTAGGAATAGAGAGATGGGGGAGTCCGCTGGGTATTCCGCCGAAACGCGTGCCGATGGTTTCAGCTGAAAGGTGCAGCAGACTGACGGCGGCCGTGGCACCGACGCACACAATGATCGCACCGGGGATGCGTCTAAAGAAACGCGAGCAAACGATCATTACGACTAAAGAGAGAACGCCTACTACGGTGGCCGGCCAATTCAATGTGTGGAACTGAGTGACAATGGCCCCCATGCGGTGAAAGAAATCACCGGGGACTTGGTTCATTTGGAGTCCGAAGAAATCGCGGATCTGGGTACTCGCGATTAGAATTGCAATTCCGTTGGTGAAGCCGACAACAACCGGCCGCGGGAAGAATTTGACCATCGCGCCTAGGCCAGTGACACCCATCAGCACAAGCAGGACTCCGGCCATCATCGTACAGGTGAAGAGACCATCGATGCCGTATCGCGCGATGATGCCGAGTACAACGACCACGAAAGCGCCCGTGGGACCGCCGATCTGAGTTTTGGATCCGCCGAGAGCGGAAATCAGGAAACCAGTGACGATAGCGCAATAAATTCCGGCTTGGGGCGCCACGCCCGACGCGATTGCAAAGGCCATCGCGAGCGGCAGCGCTACGAGACCAACGGTTACACCAGCGAGGAGATCGTGAAGAAATTTGTCAGCAGTGTAGCTGCGAAGGAGAATGACTGATTTTGGCAACCAAGCTTCGAGGCCCGCGCCCATGATTTTGTAATCCGTTCAGAAGGATTGAAATCAGTCTAGCAGAGTGCTTAGAGACGGGAGGCAGCGCAAAAGCCGCGATGTTCTAGAAGAGTAGTTCGGGCCGAGCGTTGAGCTAAACAGACGAAAAGCAGAGCACCCTAAACAGCCGTCGTCCGTGACGGACCGATTCCGTTAGATCGAGAATTCCGATTTGGTCATATTTTCCGGGTCCGCGGAGAGGATTCCTTCTATTCGAAAAGAGCAGGCTGGGCACATGCATCCTCCGGATCGCGAAAATTGCTCAAGCCGACGCCAACCAAGCGAAAGCGTTGATTTGAGCCCAGGTCTACACGCTCGCGAAGCGACAAGGCAATGTTGGTCAGTTCCTCGCAAGACGAAGGAGGTGCGTACGGAGTATGGCTGCGTGTGAGAATCTTGAATTCGCTCGTCTTTAGTTTGAGGACGACCGTGCGTGCGACGCGCAATTCCTTGCGCGACGCAGCCCAAGTCAGTTCCGCGAGACGCCGGATCGTCGGTTCTACCTCCGCCAGCGGCACATCGTGCTCGAAGGTGTCCTCGGCTGACACGGATTTTGTGGGTCTGTCGGGAATGACTTCGCTTTCGTCAATTCCTCGGGCAAGTTCGTAGAGGCGAACGCCGTAGCGACCGAAGCGACGTTCGAGTATTGCTAGATCCAAGGCCCGCAAATCTGCGACCGTTTGCACCTGAAAGCCTTTCAGCTTTTCTTCCGTGACCTTGCCGACTCCAGGAAGTCGGCCCACCGCAAGTGGCGACAAGAACGAATCGACGTCATCCGGTTGGATGACGAACAGTCCATCGGGCTTCTTCCAGTCCGAAGCGATCTTCGCGAGAAATTGGTTCGGCGCGACTCCTGCCGAAGCCGTTAGGTGCAATTCGTTGCGAACCTGGTCGCGAATCGTGCGCGCCACTTGCGTCGCCGTCGGCAATGCGGTTTTGTTTTCCGAAACATCGAGGTAGGCTTCGTCCAAGGATAGGGGTTCGATCAGATCCGTATGCGCTTGAAGATTTCGCGCACCTCACGCGAGACGGCGCGGTAGCGTGGAAAATCTGGAGGCAGGAACACGGCGCCGGGACACAGGCGCTCGGCGCGAACGGCGGGCATAGCTGAACGCACGCCGAACCTTCGCGCTTCATATGAGGCGGCGCACACGACAGATCGATTTCCGCGCCACGCAACGACGACGGGTTTGCCTCGCAGACGGGGATCGTCTCGCTGCTCAACGGAAGCATAAAATGCGTCCATGTCGATATGTACGATTTTGCGTGCCGGCATGCCGGGCCTATTTTATTCCTGAGTTCCGACCAAGTGCGAGCACAGCCCTAGCTGAGCGTGGTCTATCGAATGACATGTGTGCTTCTGCCGAAACGTCAACGAGTTCACATGCCCGAAACCGCTGTCGCCGCGATGGATATTGCGTCAGGAGGATTGGAAGCCGGAGTCAGTGGAAGAATACAAACGCTTCAGGGCGGACAGTGTCCAATCGCCAGTGAGTTGGCTGGGTCGATGGGTTGCTCTATACTGGTCTCGTGCGGGACAGGAACGTCAAATTCGCTGCGTCCTTGCTGTTCTTGCTGATGGTTCTTGATCTCTCTTCGGCGGGCATCTGCACGGCCGGGACATTTCCTGGGTCGCAAGCGGGCACCGGGCTAGCTCTGAATTCCGTTGCACAGGCGGAAGCGCAGCCTGTCCAAGCTTCTGACGACGACGGCTGCTTCTGCTGCTGCACGCACATCCTGCCTGGCTCATTCTTTCTGCTCGCGTCTCCTTCTCCGGTGATCACGGCCGAAGGTGTTTCCATAGTTTCCAGTCCCACAGCATTGCCGCAGACCTTGTTTCACCCTCCTAAAGAATAACTTTGTAGTCCGTCTCTAACGCAGTTCCATTCCCTCGCTCTTTGCATCAGGCACAGCCTGATGGCCGTGAGCTTTTTGACTTGCTCACAAGCGATGAATTCTATGCACATGGAACGAAAGATCAAAAAGTTCTACTCGACTTGGAGTCCGAGCGTGTTTGCCTTCGCCTGCGTTTTGCTGGGCGAAGGCGTTGACGCGGAGCGGACGACAGCCGAGGCATTTCAAGCGTACCTGAGCCGTGGGTTGGACCTTGACGCTTTGCAGTTACCGGTATTGCTACTCATCTACGCGCTCGATGCGGCGAGACAAACGGCTTCAGCAAGTGCGCAATCTGGAACACATAACTTGCGAAATGCCGTGCTGCTCCTCCCGTGGAAAGAACGCGCCGTTTTTGCGTTGCGCGGCACGATGGGCCTCGACGACATGACCATCAGCGAGATTGTGGAAGTTCCCGTACAAGAAATTCGGAAGTTTTGGATGAACGCATTGTTCCGGCTGCGTGAACTGCTGCCGAAGAATTTTCTGCAAGGGAGAAAGAGATGAGGTCTGAGATCCGACACATCATTTTGCGAGTCGCCGGGAGATTGTGTTTCTTCATGTTCTTGCCATTCGTGTGCTGGGGCCAGGAACGAACGCTTACGCTCGAACAGACTCTCGATCTGGCGCGCACGCGCGCGCCGATCATTCTTTCGGCGCGGGCCCGTGTTGACGAAGCGCGTGGACGGTTGAAGGGCGCTTCGGTTCTGTTTCAGCAAAATCCGACGATTGAAACGGAAGCGGGGCCACGGCTATCGACTCCGAACAGTTTTACAGATGTCGATGTAGCCCTGACCCAAGAGGTTGAATTGGGTGGACGGCGCAAAGCACGGATCGCCGGTGCAGAAGCCGGCGTTGCCAAAGGGATTGCCGACAGCGACGAAGTCGCGCGTCGGCTGCTCCGTGAGGTAGCTGCAACATTTTCGCGGGCGCTCGCAGCTCAGGAACGTTTGCGGTTGCTCACCACTACGGAAAAGTTGGCCCAGGAGTTTCTGGCGATCGCGGATCGCCGCTATCGCGCCGGCGACGTAGGGATTCTCGAAGTGAATCTTTCGCGCACGAGCGCAGCGCGCGCACGCGCCGAACTTCGGATCGCCGCGGCGGACCTGAGCACAGAACTGGGAGAACTTCGCGTTCTCTTGGGAATGAAAACGGGTGAGTGGCTGGCAGTGACAGGAGACTTGCGGGAACGCGGAGCGTACGAACAATCCGCGCTACTGGCGCGATCCCTTGAGGACCGCCCCGATTTCCAGACCCTCAAAGCGGAACTTGGCGAAGCACAGGCGGACCTGCGGCTTGGCGAAGGATTCAAGTTGCCCGATCTGGGCTTCACGGCACGCTACAAACGGGACACCGGCGACAACGTGTATCAAGGTAGCGTAAAGATTACGCTTCCTGTTTTTTCGCGTGGTCAGGAATTGCAAGCGGTGGGCTCCGCGCGGGCTTCGCGGATTCGCCTCGAAATCGAGGCGCTGCGGAACGCCGTGGAGCACGAAATCTCAAGTTCGTTCGAGACTTACGAAGCCCGAGTCGAAGCTTCCGGTGAGCTAGAACGCGGGGCGCTGCCAAGCCTTACCGATAACGAAACGCTTTCCAAACGAAGTTACGAAGAGGGTGAGATTGGCGTTGCGGAGCTTCTTTTGATTCGCAAAGAGACACTCGACACGCGACTCGCCTACGTAAACAGCCTGCTCGAAGCAAAGCTGGCAGAAATTGAACTGCAATTCCGAACAGGAGTGCTCCGATGAAAACAATGTTGCTTGCATTCCTGATGACGCTGGGATTGTTTCTGGCGGGTTGCAACAAATCCGGCGAAGGGAAAAATGAAACAAAGCCCCCGGAAAAAGTCGCCGGAGAAAATACCGAATCCTCCTCCGCGCATTCACTGCGAATCAAGCCGGAAATGCTGCGGGACATTCGTGTCACAACGGCGCCGGTGGAGGTACGCGCAGGCGGCGAAGGAGTGCAGCTACTTGGTGAGTTGAAAGTCAACGAAGGCCGCTATGCGGAAGTAGGAACACCAATTGCGAGTCGCGTTGTTTCCATTCTTGCTGCACCGGGACAAATCGTACGGAAGGGACAGCAACTCGCCGCGTTGCAAAGTGTGGAGATTGGAAAGGCGCGAGCGGAATCGATCACTGCACAAACCCGGCTCGATTTGGCGAAGAAAACATTCGAACGCAAGCGCGGTCTAGCGGCCGAAAATATCGTTCCTGCGCGTGAAGTGCAGGAAGCGGAAGCCAATGTGGCGACGGCAGAAGCGGAGGTACGCGCTGCCCGTGCTGGGTTGCGCGCGCTCGGCGCGAGTGAGGAATCCTCGGACAGCTCCGAACTCATCCTTCGCTCTCCCGTGGATGGAACCGTAATTGAGCGAAACGCGCTGCAAGGTCAGATGGCGGACCCCGCGCAGCCTCTTTTCCGCATCGGGGACCTGTCCCGTTTGTGGCTTGTGGTTCATGCCTTTGAGCGGGACGCAGTGCGCCTTGCCCCTGGCACCACGGCTCGTGTGAGTTTTGCGGCCTTGCCCGGGCGAGCGTTCACAGGGAACGTGACGCTGGTGGGAAAGCAGGTGGATGCCAGCTCGCGCACGATTCCGGTGCGGATCGAGGTCGTGAATTCCGAGCAGCTCTTGCGGCCAGGAATGTCCGCGACCGCTTGGGTGCCCGTCGGCAAGAGTTCGGAAAAAGTGGTGACAGTTCCGGTCGCCGCACTCCAGCGGATCGAAAACGAATGGCTCGTCTTTCTTCCGACAGGGCAAGACACATTTGAAATTCGCCCCGTGGGTCGCGGCCGCGACTTGGGAACAGAAATCGAAATCGTATCGGGATTGAAGCCCGGCGAGCGCGTCGTCATCGAGGGCGCATTTCTTTTGAAAGCGGAAGCAGAAAAAGCACGGGGTGAAGGGTCGGAACATGAGCACTAGGGCGAGGACATTGTGATCGAGAAAATTCTTAGAAGTTCTTTCGCGCGGCCGGGCCTTGCGTTGACGCTGGTGCTCGCGGGAACAGCGCTCGGCGCGATGTGGCTGCAAGAATTGCGCAGAGATGTTTTTCCGGATCTGGCAGCCCCGGTGTTCAACATCATCGTCCAGAATCCGGCCATGGGACCGGAAGAACTGGAGACGAGCATCGCCATACCGATGGAAGCTGCCCTCGCCGGATTGCCGGATGTAAAACGTATTCGTTCGAATTCGCAACTCGGCGTCACGCAAGTCACGATTGAATTTCAGCCCGAGGCCGACTACTTCCGATCGCGACAGTTTGTCGCGGAGCGCGTCGGTCAGGCGGGCAATCAGCTGCCTCCCGGCACGGACGCTCCGTTGATCTCGAGCGTGACAGGACGCTTGAATGAAATCTTCGAATTTACTCTCGAAGCGGAGCCCGGCACGGTGGATTTGATGACACTGCGGGACCTTGCGGAATTCGATGTGCGCAATCGCCTTCTTGCGGTTCCCGGCGTGGCCGCAGTCGAACGCCTCGGTGGCTATCTTCGTCAATTCCAGGTGCAACTCGATCCGGATCGCATGTCGGTGCGCAAGGTTTCGCTCACGGAAGTGATGCACGCCGCTGAAGGCGCGAATCTGAACGCGTCGGGTGGTTTCATCGTGCAAGGTTCGATGGAATGGACCGTTCGTGCGGTCGGGCGCGTCCAGACTGTGGACGATCTACGAAAAACAGTCGTCGCGGTGCACAGCACAACACCCGTGATGCTCTCGGATATTGCCGAAATCCGCGAAGCCCCCGCTGTCCGCAGAGGAATCGCGCATCGTCTCAAGGGTGAGGTGGTGAGCTGCCGGATCGTCAAGCAGTTCGGTTCGGACACCGTTCAGGTATCGCAAGGAATACGCAAAGCCGTCGAGGACATCCAGAAAAGTTTGCCGAAAGGCGTGCAACTCAGGATCGTGTACGACCAATCGGTTCTCGTGGGCAGCGCCCTCGGGGGCGTCAGTCGCGCCATCTTTATCGGCGCTTTTCTGGTCGTTGGTGTTCTTTTCGCCCTGCTGGGTGATGTCCGCGCCGCACTCGTCGTGACGGTCACTCTCCCGTTGTCCGTGTTTCTCGCGGGACTGATTCTGAAACCCATGGGCGTCGGCATTAACACCATGACGCTGGGAGGGCTGGCGATCGCGGTCGGGCTGCTTGTGGATGCAGCCATTATCATGGCGGAAAACGTTGTACACCGTATGACCGTTCATCGTGGTGAAGGAACTCGGCGGGAGCAGGCTCTTCACGCGGCGATTGAAGTGGGCCGGCCGATCGCCTTTGCCACGCTGATCGTAATCGCGGTATTCCTTCCGCTGTTTGCCATGTCCGGTATGGAAGGACGGATTTACATGCCGCTTGCGGCCGCGGTCATCGCCGCCATTGCGGCGTCGCTCGTCCTCGCACTGACATTGGTTCCGATCGGTTCGGCTCTTTTGCTTCGGCCTCGTCCGGAGGGAAAGTCCGAAGATGTGTGGATCATCCGCCGCTTGAAGCAAGTGTACGCGCCGGTTCTGGATGCCTGCATGCGCCGGCCGAAAACGGTTTTGCTGATTTCCGTTCTGGTCACCGTACCGACGATTGTGGCGGGATTTTACGTGGGCTCAGACTTTATGCCGAAGCTGGACGAAGGCGCATTCATGATCAATACAATCCTTCCTCCGGAAGCGTCACTAGATCAGGTGGATCGAATCAATCACAGCGTGGAGGACGCGCTCCGGGATATTCCCGAAGTTGATGATGTGGTACGAAGGACGGGACGCGCGGAACGAACGGAAGACCCCATGTTGCACACGCAGTCGGACATCCTTGTGGTGCTAAAACCGGAACGTCGGCGTTCTGCGGAACAACTGGAGCAAGTCATGCGCGAAAAAGTGACATCCGTTCCGGGCGCCTCTGCTTTGATCACTACGCCGCTTCTCATGCGGATTGACGAAGGCCTTGGCGGTACGCCCGCGGATTTGTACGTGCGTATCTTTGGACCGGACCTCGATCAGCTTGCACAGATCGGAGAACGCGCTCGGGCCATCGTTGCCCAAGTGAAAGGTGTGACGGACTTGCGGGTGGAGAAACTGACCGGAATGCCGCAACTGCGTGTTGGGGTAAACCGCGCCGCGGTTGCGCGTGTGGGACTTACTCCCGGCGATCTCATTCTGGCGATTCGCATCGGACTCGCCGGTGAAGACGTATCCGAAGTATGGGTTGGTCAGAGAAGATTCGATCTCGTCGTACGGCTACAGGACGAATCGCGAAACGATCCGAATGCGATTCGCCGGCTGCTCATTGACGGGCATGACGGAACGCGCATCCCGCTCAGCCAGCTTGCGGACATCGAAGAAACGTTCGGTCCCGGCGGCATTCGCCGGGAAGCGGGTACGCGGCGGATTGCCCTCGAAGCCGGCGTGGACGGACGCGATCTGGGCAGCACGGCTGCCGATATTCGCGCGCGTCTCTCCAAACAACTGCAACTTCCTGCCGGCTATTTTTTCGATGTTGGCGGAAAAGTGGAAGGACAGGAACGCGCCGCACGCTCGCTGACCGTTGCCATTGGTCTTGCGTTGTTCGCTGTCTTTCTCCTGCTCTATCTGGCTCTGGATTCGACGGCAGAGGCAGTATTGATTCTCGTGACGATTCCCGTTGCGTTCGTGGGCAGCATCGTGGCCTTGCTGTTATCAGGAGAAACCTGGAACGTCTCGTCGCTCGTGGGACTGATCGGACTCTTTGGCATCGCAGTGCAAAACGGGCTGGTGCTGGTGACGCAGACTCGCGCGCTCACCGCCGAAGGCAAGCCGTTGCGTGAAGCGATCCGCGAAGCGAGCATCGGCCGCGTAAGGCCGAAGCTGATGACTGCCTCCACCGCCATCTGCGGTTTGTTGCCAATCCTCCTGCTGCGCATGCACGGCACGGAGATCGAACGCCCGCTGGCTATCGTGATGACGGGGGGGTTGGTGACTTCGACGATTTTCATCCTGTTGGTCCTGCCAACGATCTATCCATGGTTTACGAAACGCGCTTTGTCCAAAGTAGGCACCTAGGCGCAGCGATTCTGAAGGGAGCAAGTTTGGCCGTCGCGGCACAGAATTCTGGTGCACTCTTGGTGCACTATCGGCTGCGAATGAGGTCTCTCGGTGCAAATGAAAGCAACCTAAATCATTGAAAACAAATGAATGTGTGTGAGTACAAACAGGGCAGGAAGAATTAGCAAACCGCTGCAACTGAGAACACCGTAGAGCACCTGACAACATCTCAGAACAACTCAGACTGACTCTTGCAACTCAAGAATCAGCGGTTTGGAAACCCGACCGGAACCAGCTTCTTCGACGCTTTCCAGAGCTGCCGGTTGATGAAATCGGGTGCCAGGCGGCGCATCAACGCGAGTTGTTTGGCCTGACCCGGGCGGATCTCCAGCGCTCCCGTCTTGAGCGACGCAAAGGATTGCTTCACCAATTCGTCCGTAGTCATTAAAGCGATGCCGTCGCCCTCGGCAATGTCCGCCGACAGGTCGGTCTTCACCGCTGGTGGCATGAGATCGATCACCTCGACGTCGGTTCCCTCCAACTGGAACCGGAGCGATTGGGTGTAGGAGTGAACCGCCGCCTTGGTGGCACAGTAGATCGGCGCGGAAGGCAGCGGGACGAAGGCGAGGCCAGAGGAAACGTTGATGACGGTTCCCTTGTTGGCCATGAGAATGTCGATGAATGCGGACATCATGCGAATCACGCCCCCCAAGTTGATGTTCACCTCGGCCATCAATCCGTCGAGGTCGGTCGCCGGGACCTTGAGGTTCTTGTGGAGCATGATACCCGCGTTATTCATCAGGACGTCGATCTTTGGAAATTCAGCCTTCACGCGCCTTGCGAGGGCGGCGATTTGCGCGGGGTCTGCGACATCGCCCTGAATCGTGTGAAGCTTCGGATACTTTGCCTTCACTTCATCGAGCACTGTCTGCCGCCGGCCAGTCACAATCACCTGGTTGCCGAGTTCGAGAAACTTGAGGGCAAACGCGAGGCCAATGCCTGCAGAGCCTCCGGTAATAAGGATCGTGCGACCTATGATTTTCATAAGACTCCTTTCGTTCGTTTAATTTCTGTCAAGAATCATTTCGACTATGGACGCAGCGCTGCCTCCGCCTCATCGCTCGGGACTTTCTGTCCGTTTTACTCCAAACCAGATCGAATAGAGTGCAGGCAAGAAGATGAGGGTCAGCACCGTACCCACGGCCGTGCCCCCAATCAGGGTGTATGCCATCGACCCCCAGAAGACTGAGAAAGTCAGAGGGATGAAAGCCAATACAGCTGCAAGGGCCGTAAGGATCACCGGCCGCGATCGCTGTACAGTCGCTTCGACGACCGCGTGATAACTGTCAAGACCTTCCTCCTGATTGGTTTTGATTTGACCGATGAGGATCAGCGTATTACGCATCAGGATGCCAGCTAACGCGATCAGGCCGAGGATCGCATTGAACCCAAATGGTTGATGAAAGAGAAGCAATGTTGGAACGACACCCGCGAGACCGAGAGGCGCTGTAAGAATCACCATGAACATCGCGGAGAATGAGCGGACCTGGAAAATGATTACCGTGAGCATCAGCACGATCATCGCGGGAAACACCACTGAAAGTGCCCGGTTCGCTTTTTCAGATTCTTCTATGTTGCCGCCCGTTTCGATCCTGTAGCCCTCGGGCAGGCTGGCGGCGATCGGCTGAATCGCGTTTTCAATCTCTGCAGAGACCTGCGGAGGTTGAAGCGATTCGTCAATGTCACTTCCTACAGTAATTGTCGGCACGCGATCACGGCGTTTGAGGATCGGTTCTTCCGGACGAATCTCGATGTGGCCGACCTGGCTAAGTGGCACAGCCTTCCCCCAGTGATTCATCAGAGTCATGTCGTTCAGCTTGCTGGGATCAAGGCGGTCTGTACCTGCACTTCGAGCGATCACTTCGGCCGTTCGGATATCTTCACGGACCTGTGTCACCGGCGCGCCCGTCAGAAGGAATTGGATCTGTTCGGCAGCCTCGTGGGAGGAAAGGCCAATCAGTTGTAGCCGAGCTTGGTCGAGGACAAAATGCACAGTTGGCGCGCGTTCGCCCCAGTCCTGGTTTACCTGTCGAGTATGGGGATTTTTCAGCATTGCAGCCTGTACCTGTGTTGCAATCGCGCGGTCCTTTTCCAGGTCGGGACCTGAGACGCGAAACTCTACGGGCCACGGGGTATATGGTCCAAAAACCAGCTGCGAGGCGCGCACGCGTGCCTCCGGGGCAAGCCCCTGCTGAACTCGCTCACGTAGCCTGAGCTTCAGACGGTCTCGATCCTTCTCATTCGCTGTCAGAACGATAATCTTGGCAAAATCGGGGTTGGGGAGTTCCGGATTGTATGAAAAGAAGAAGCGCGGAGCGCCCGCCCCAATGTAAGCCGTAACGATCTTTGCTTCGGGCTGCAGCCGCAGCCACTCCTCAACTTTCTTCGCACTCGCATTGGTGGTCTCTATGCTCGTGCCTTGTGGCAGAGTCACCTCTACCAGGAGTTCAGGCCGATCGGACTGAGGGAAGAACTGCTTCTTGACGAGTCCCATACCTGCAAGGGCGACAAGAAAGAGGCCCAGAACAATGCACGCAACCAAAACCTTCCGGTGGACTGCCCAGGCGATTAGTCGGCGGAGCTTCTCGTAGCCGGGTGTTGCATAGATGGCTGCATGGCCGCCAGACAGCGCTTTAATCTGCGGTAACATCTTCACGCCAAGATAAGGAGTGAAGGTTACGGCAACAACCCAAGAGGTGAGCAGTGCAAAACCCACTACCCAGAAGATGTTTCCCGCATACTCGCCAGCACTCGATCGAGCGAACCCCACTGGCATGAGACCAATAACAGCGACTAGCGTGCCTGCAAGCATGGGCGCAGCAGTATGACTCCAGGCATACCCAGCAGCCTTTATGCGATCCCACCCTTCCTCCATTTTGACCACCATTATCTCGATGGAGATGATCGCGTCGTCAACCAGAAGGCCAAGGCCGAGGATCAGAGCGCCGAGTGTGATGCGATCAAACACTCTTCCAGTGAGAAGCATGATGACGAAGACGGCCGCCAACGTCAGCGGAACAGCCGCTGCCACAACGATTCCCACGCGCCAACCCAGGCTGATGATACTAACGACCATCACGACCGCCAGCGCAACAAAGAACTTCAGCATGAACTCATCCACTGCTTCGCGGATGTTTACCGCCTGATCCGTTACTTTGCTGAAGCTGATGCCTGCAGGCAGGTCGGCGGAAATCTTCTTCTGTTCGGCAACAAGGGCTTTGCCGAGGTCCAGACCGTTCCAGCCCTCCTTCATCACGATGCTGAGAAGCAAAGCGGGCTGGCCATTATGACGGACAAGAAAAGTCGCGGGGTCTTCGTATCCACGTTTCACATCGGCAATGTCAGACAGCTTTAGGGTACGGCCGCCTGACACAACGGTCGCATCCCGAATCTTCTGAAGATCATCGAGCGCGCCATCCAGTCGAATGTAAACCTGTTGACCTTTCGTATCGATAGATCCTGACGGGGTTACTGCATTCTCGCGGACCAACGCATCGAAGACATCTCGTGCGCTTACTCCCAGAGTAGCCAGCCGTTCATACGAGAACTCGACAAAAATACGTTCTGGTTGTTCCCCAACGATGTCGACCTTCTTGACGCCGGGCACATGAAGCATCCGCTGCCGAAGCGTTTCCGCTTCGCGCGCAACCTGGCGAGGAGGCAGGTCTGGAGCCTCGACCGAGTAGAGCGCGAATGTCACATCCGAGTACTCATCATTGATGAATGGACCGAATACGCCCTGCGGCAACTTGTGTGCTTCATCGCCTAGTTTTTTGCGAGCCTGGTAAAATTCTTCCGGGACGTCCTCTGGCCGCGTAGTGTCCTTGAGACTCACCTTCATCAGCGCGAGTCCGGGCCGGGTGAAGGTCTCTACGCGATCGTAGTCGCGCAATTCCTGCAGGCGCTTCTCCAGTGGCTCGGCCACGAGGTCCTGCATCTCCTGTGCCGTCGCTCCGGGCCAAACCGCTGCAACCGTAAACACTTTGATCGTGAAGGTAGGGTCTTCTGCGCGTCCCAGTTTCAGGAAGGCAAAGATGCCGGCGGCGACGATCGCAATCAGCAAGAACAGAGTGATCGCTTTTTCGTGGACTGCGAGAGCCGACAGGTTGAGAAACGGCTTCGCAGCCGCATCGTTTTTTTCTGACATACGGTGCTCGCTCATCGAGTTTCTGCCTTAGTCTCGACACGCACCCGTTGGCCATCGCGAAGGAGATGGGCGCCAAGCGCTACGACCTGTTGTCCTGGGTGCAGGTTCGCGTTGATGGTTGCTCGTTCTTCATCCAGTCGGCGTACTTGAACGGGTTGGAATGAGACTGTGGACGTAGAAGGGTTCAGCAACCAAATACCAGGTCCCTTCCCTTGATCGAGAACAGATGCGATCGGCACTTGCAACGTGTCGGCCTCTCCATCGCCGGAGAGGTGGACGGTAACAGTCGCTCCTAACGGAGCATTCGCGGCCGCGCCTTCGAGAACGTAGCGTGCTTCAAAGGTCCGGGTCTGCGCGTCAGCAGCACCGGAAAGCTGTCGCAATCGAACTGGAACTCTCATGGTGCTGCCGTAAAGCGTTGCGTATGCCCTCGATCCAAGCTTCGGCCTCAACGTCTCGGGCAGGTTTACGGCGGCCTCTCGTTGGCCCGAATGGGCCAGCTCCACAACCGGCTGCCCGGCCATTACTACTTGTCCGGGTTCGGCCAAAGTCTCGACAACGACGCCGTCTGCGTCCGCAACAAGTTGTGAGTAGCCGCCCTCGTCTCTCGCAACCTGCTCCTGAGCGGTGGCCGCAGCGAGGTCAGCTTGTGCCGCATCCGATGCGGCCTTAATCTGATCGTAGATGGAAGCGGAAACCGCACCGGTCTTGACCAAGCCGCGATAGCGGGCCTCATCGGCGGCGGCTTGAACAGCTTTTGCCTTCGCAGCGGTGACTGTTTCTGCTCGCGCGGTAATGGCATGGACATAGTCGGTTTGATCAATCGTCATGAGCGGTTGTCCAGCGCGGACAAACTGCCCCGTATCTACCAAGCGGCTCGTGATCTTTCCGGGGACTCGGAAACCAAGATTGCTCTGAACACGCGCTGAGACCACGCCAGTGAATGCGGGATCTGCTCCGGACGACGAACTTATTTCCACTACGCGAACCAGCTCCGGCTGTGTTCTTGGGTCTAATTCCCGCTTCTGACCGCATCCAGTTAAGCTGAGTGCGAAGCCGGTAACGACCAGCACCAGGGCGGAATAACTGAAATGGATCCGATCCATATGGCTCTTCCTTTTATTTGTTGGGTTTTCGATCATGGGAGCCAGCCGCCCCCGAGAGCGCGATAAGAACCGACCGCTGCACGCGCCGCACTCTCTCGCGCTACAGCCAACTCGTCCTTGGCGACAAGCAACTGACGATCCGCGTCGAGCACGTCGGTCAGTCCGATGACTCCGGCGGCGTAGGACTCTTGCGACAGGTCGCGCACCCGCTGCAACTCAGCGATTTCACGAACGATTTCATTGCGGCGATTTTCCGACTGGACGAGAAGACTGAAGGCATCTTCGACATCTTCGGCCGCATGAAGGGCGGAGTTCCGATACTGGACCAGGGCTTCGGCATTGGCGCCTCGCGCTTGCGCCACTTCTGAGGCGACACGCCCGAAATCGAAGAGTCTCCAGCGTAGACCGACGACGCTGATGGGCTGAAATCCTTGCTGCTCGAAAAGGTGCGCGGGCGCGATCGCTTGAGATCCGACAATGCCTGAAAGTGACAGCTTTGGATAATATTCGGAGATGGCCTGGCCAATGCGAGCGTTCGAGGCAGCAACCGTTCGCTCGGCAGCGATGATGTCAGGTCTCCTGCGTAAAAGATCAGTGGGCGCGCCGAAACCGGAGATTTCCGGTACATCGGGAATGTCTGCGACGGAGCTCAGCTCCGCTGCGTACGTTCCTGGCTGCGCGCCCATGAGGACGTCCAGCCGGTTCAGTTGTGCTTCGAGAGAGACTGTGAGCAGTGGAATCGTCGCCTTCGCTTGCGACAGGACGGCTTGGGCTTGAGCGAGTTCGCGGTCGGAAGCGATGCCCGCATCCCTGCGCTGTTGTACCAGTTCGACGAGATGCTCGTCAGTGGCGATCTGGCCCTTAGCAAAGATTAAGCGCGCCTGCGCGCCCCGTATCTGCATGTAGGCATCAGCGGCTTCCGCGGCCACCGTGATGCGGGTTCCCGTTCGTAGAGCCTCAGCCGCTTGGGCCTCGGCGGCAGCAGCCTCAGCTCCTTTTTTCAAGCCGCCGAACAGATCCGTTTCCCAACTCGCAATGAATCCGAGATCGTAGTAGTTCTGATGGCGATCATAGCCGGGCAAGTGGGAAGCGGCGCGGCCCGTCATACTCTCTGTCGATTGGGAAAGTGTGGTCGTTGAAGCGTAAAGGTTGCCTGATGGCATTCGCTGCGCTCCTGCTCCCCGGGCAGCGGCATGCGCCTGTTGCACCCGCGCCATGGCAGCGGCAAGGTCGAGATTCTGGTCCAGCGCCCGCTGCACGATCCGTGTCAGCTGGGGATCATGGAAGCCAGTCCACCATTGATCGAGAGGCGGTGCCGGCAAGGAAGCAGCACGAGTTTCAATCGAGGGGGCATTGTGAAACGCCTGCAGGTCCACTGTTGGGCGATGATATTTCGGTCCCACGGCGCATCCGCTGAGGCTCGCGCCGAGAGCGAGCGCAAGGCTCATTCGTAGGATGAACTTCCGAGCGGCGAGCGAGACCTTGTCAGACTTTAAGGAGTTCATTCCTGTGCTCCATTACGGCGCAACCTGCGGGCGACCTGTTTCAAAATCTCATTCGTAAACACACCACAGCCTCGGCATCTGGCCCCCTGCTTCATCAGTTCCAGAAGCAGCTCTTCCCCTTGTCGACTGATCGCCGTTAGGTTTTGCAGATCGATGACGAGTTCACGACCGTCAAGTCCCGATCCCGCCCTTTCGCAGGCGGCTTTCAGCTCATCGGACCACGGCGCGACGAGCTTGCCCTCTACCACCAGCCGACGCTGCTTTTTTTCTTCGACAATCGAGATCTTCAACATGCTGTGTTCCTTTGCGGTCGTGAAACCACTTGCACTTGCGTTCTGGCTGCACGACTCAGCTGCATGCCAGCCAATGGCTGTTGCGGAGGGAATCGGGCTGTCCGAAACCCTTGTAGTGACGGAGCACGCGGTACCACTTGCTCCATTCGCGAGCGAAAGAAAGAAGCTGGCCATGGCGCCTCCTTCTCATCTGCTTTGCACTCGAGCGACAACAGGAAGGGCACCGCGGATGCCAGAGCGTGGTGCGCCATCGCATTCAAGCAACTCATTCATTTATTTGGAAATAACCGCCAGCACGAGAGGACTACAGGTCGAAGTGTCAGTGTGGCAGTGCCAGAGAGGTGGTACGCTGCCAGTTTCCTGGCACTGACGGAAAACGCATTCCGAGAGCGCCTCTCGAAGGAAAACAGGTAAGGCGCGACTACGAGGAATGACGTGAGATGGCGAGCTTGCTCATTCTCAGCTGGAGGGTGGACCTTTTCATTCCGAGCTTCGCGGCTGCGCCCCTCGGGCCTGCCACGACCCAATTGGATTGTTTCAAGGCTTTGAGGATTTGTTGACGTTCTGTCTCTTCGAGCGTGTCGCGGAGCCCGCCATTTGTCGATCCCTGAGCAGAACTCTTTTCTGCTGGAGATGAGGATTTAGAAATCTTCAGGTCTGCCACATCTACCTTGAGCATAGGGCCGGCGGAAGTAATAACCGTGCGCTCGATGACGTTTTGGAGTTCTCGTATATTGCCAGGCCAATGATATCGGGACAGAGCTTCCATGGTGGCGGAAGAGATCGTGTCAATCGTTTTGTTCATTCGCTTGGAAAACTGCTGCGCGAAGTGGCGGACCAGGAGTGGAATATCGCCGTGGCGCTCGCGAAGTGGCGGGACCTGGATTGGGAAAACATTCAGCCGGAAGAACAGGTCGGAGCGAAATTTCTGTTCTGCGACCATCGCTTCCAAATCGCGGTTTGTGGCAGCAATCAATCGAGCATCGGTACGCAGCGTCCGCGAACTGCCCAAGCGTTCGAATTCCCGCTCTTGTAGCACGCGCAGCAGCTTGGTCTGCAATTCGAGGGGGATCTCTCCAATCTCGTCCAGAAAAATCGTTCCGCCATTGGCCACTTCGAAGCGGCCGATGCGTTGCGCGATGGCTCCTGTGAAAGCACCTCTTTCGTGTCCGAAGAGCTCGCTTTCCAGCAAG
>Ga0268266_10000294_pt1 | contig 81573 bp, 78 predicted proteins | sample KBSS13metaG_FD_190356 | JGI IMG/M metagenome (GOLD analysis project Ga0268266, IMG submission 190356) | Switchgrass rhizosphere microbial communities from Kellogg Biological Station, Michigan, USA - KBS S1-3 metaG (SPAdes) (version 2) | ecosystem: Host-associated > Plants > Roots > Rhizosphere...
GGATTCCAGACGTCGAAGATCAGGATCGCGCGCGGCGCGCCGCTGTCGTTCCACGCTTCATGCTCGATCGTGTCATCGAACGCCCAGGCCTTGCCGGCCTCTGGTATCCGCGTCTGCGATCCGACCCGGAAGCCGCAGCCGTCCGGCACGATCAGCGGCAAGTGGACGGTGGCGCGCACATTGTCGGATCCGGTGTGGGGCGGGATCCGGCTGTGCGACTCCAGGATCGAGAAGAGGGCGGTCGGGCCCTTGTCCTTGATGTCCAGCAGCGGCAGCTCCGCCAGCGCCGCGGCGGTTGCCGGGCAGCGCGCGACATTCTCCTCCTGCCGCACCCCGTCCTCCCAAAGGAACCAGGCGCTCCACCGCCGGCTGTGGTTGAGCTCGGCCCATTGATTGACCGGCTGGGTCGGATCGAAGGCGATGTAGGGCCGGAAGCCCGCGTCCTGGTCGGCGAGGAGGGCGAGCAGCTCGCGCCTTATCTCTTCTGTCCTGGCTTCGAGCCCGGCGAACCACGGGAATTGATCGGCCGCGAAGAATTCGATCGCGGGCAGATAGGGGAAATGGCCGCTGACCGGTTGCTGCACATAGACTTTGCGCCGGCCGGTGCGCTGCTCGAAATAAGCATCGGCCCGGCGGAAATCCGCATCCGGCCAGGCGGCGCGGACCTCGGCAAGGGGTTGCGCAAGCGCCGCCGCCTGGCGGTCGTCCTCGGCCCTGATCCTTTCGAGGCCCCGCGAAAGCGCGCTCCGCGCCGGCTCGGGAAGGCTGTCCCGGTTGGGCTCGAAGGCGACGATGGCGCGGTACATGGCCAGCGATTCCGGGCCGCGCCCCAGCCTTTCGAGGAGATCGGCCTTCATCAGCACGGCGGGAACATAATAAGGATCGATGGCCAGCGCGCGATCGAGGCTCGCCATGCCGCCCTCGGCATCGCCGGCGAGATCGTAAGCCTGAAAGAGGTTGAACCAGATCGGCGCCGCACGCGGCTCGGCCGCCGCCGCCCTTCGGAGATAGTGGATCGCGCCGCGGGCATCACGGCCGTTCAGCTTTATCATCGCCAGCGTGTTGAGCGCGGTGACATGCCCCGGTTTGCGTTCGACCAGAGTCTCGAGCAGCTGTGTCGCGGCATCGGGCCGGCCCTGGCGCCACGCCTCGGAGGCCCGGGCGAAGATTTCGGCTTCGTCCGCCGGCGTAGCCGTCACGCCCCGCTTTCCGCCTCGAGCGAAGCGTTGGGGGAGGCATAGGCTTCCTGCCGCTCGACGCTCCAATATTTGAGCTCGGCGAGCGGGATCCGCTGACGCGTGATGGCGCACAGCACGTGATCGCCATGCGAGAGCACGCGGAAAGTGCCGGGAAGATAATGGAGCCGGGCAAGCCGGCCGCTCTGGGTCATCAACATGGACATGTCCGTTACAGCAATTTCGGCTGGTCGGCCTTGGCTTTTAGATAAGGCGCGCGCTTCGGCCGCTCAACCGCCCCGCCTTCCGATGGCCCGACGGACGCGTCGACGGCGCCGTCCCTGAAGTGCAGCCGCAGCAAGCCCGCCGCCCGCGCCGCCGCCGCGGAAATGAGCGTGTGCCCCTCGCGATCCTCGACTCGCGCATAGCCGCGCTCGAGCGGCCGATTGGGATGCGCGAGCTGGGCGACGCGCCAGAGGGCGTCGAGCCGCTCCCGGGCGCGGGCATGGGCCGACGCGAGCAGGCCAGGACGGAGGGCACCGGCGGCGTGGCCGAGCTCGCCGCGTGCCCGGTCCAACCGGCTGCGGAGGGCGCGCGGCAGCCGCTCGGCCAGGTCGTCGAGCCGCTGCTGCTGGGGCGCGAGCAGGGCGTCGCGCTCGGGCCAGTGGCGCAGCAGCGCCTGCAGCTGCTCTCCGCTTCGTTCCGCCGTGCGGCGGGCGCAACGCTCGGCGCGGGCGCCGAGGTCGCGCACCGATGCAAGCAGCTCGGCCCGCACCGGCACCGCCATCTCGGCAGCCGCGGTCGGCGTTGGCGCGCGCACATCGGCGGCGAAATCGCACAGGGTTGTATCGGTCTCGTGGCCGACGGCGGAGATGATCGGAATCGCCGAACCGGCGACCGCGCGCACCACCACCTCCTCGTTGAACGCCCACAGATCCTCGATCGAGCCGCCGCCGCGCGCGACGATCACCAGGTCCGGCCTTTCCGCCAGGGCGTTGAAGCCGGCGATGGCGGCAGCGATCCTGTCGGCTGCGCCCTCGCCCTGGACCGGCACCGGCCAGAGCACGACATGGGTCGGGAAACGATCTTCGAGCCGATGAATGATGTCCCGGATCACGGCGCCGGTCGGCGAGCTGACCACGCCGATCAGCCGCGGCGCGAACGGCAACCTCTTCTTGCGCGCCTCATCGAACAGGCCTTCGGCCGCAAGCGCGCGCCGTCTTTTGTCGAGCAGCGCCATCAGCGCCCCCTGCCCGGCCAGCTCGAGCCGCTCGACGACGATCTGGTAGCGCGAGCGCGCTGGATAGGTGGTGAGCTTGCCGGTCGCGATCACTTCGATCCCGTCCTCGGGCTGGAAGCGCACCGAGGCCGCCTGTCCGCGCCAGATCACGGCGTCGATGCAGGCCGAATCGTCCTTGAGCGTGAAATAGCAATGGCCCGACGCGACCCGCTTGAAGCCGGAAATCTCGCCGCGCACGCGGACATGGTCGAACGCGCCCTCGACCGTGCGCTTCAGCGCCGAGGACAGCTCCGAGACCGACAGAGCCGGCGCGTTGTCGCCTGGCGTTTCGGTTGCTAGGAGCCCGGCGTCGGTGAAGGGGTCGTCGCTCATATGAATGTGTTGCTCATCGGTTCGGGCGGACGCGAACATGCCCTCGCCTGGAAGCTCGCGCAATCGCCGTTGCTGAGCAAGCTTTATGCGGCGCCCGGCAATCCGGGCATAGCCGAGCATGCCGAGCTGACCGATCTCGACCCCGCCGACCATCGCGCGGTCGTGGATTTCTGCCGCCGCCACAGCATCGGACTGGCCGTGATCGGCCCCGAGGCCCCGCTCGTCGACGGCCTCGCCGACAATTTGCGGACGATGGGAATCCTCGCCTTCGGGCCCAACCGGATTCCCGCGGCGCTGGAGGGATCGAAGGGTTTCACCAAGGATCTGTGCGCCCGGCATGACATCCCGACCGCCCGCTATGCCCGCGCCTCCGACCGGCTTGCGGCCGAGACCGCGCTCGCGGATTTCGGCCTCCCGGTGGTGATCAAGGCCGACGGGTTGGCCGCCGGCAAGGGCGTGATCATCGCCGAGAGCGCGGCCGAGACGCAAGCGGCGCTCGACGCGATGTTTGACGGCGGCTTCGGCGGTGCCGGCGAGACGATCGTCATCGAGGAGTTCATGACCGGCGAGGAAGTCAGCTTCTTCGCTCTCGTCGACGGCGAAACCATCGTCCCGTTCGGCTCTGCCCAGGATCACAAGAGGGTCGGCGACGGAGACACCGGCCCGAATACCGGCGGCATGGGCGCTTACAGCCCCGCCTCGATCTTCACGCCGGCGCTGGAAGAGCGGGCGATGGAGGAAATTTTGCGCCCGACTGCGCGCGCCCTGGCCGCCGCGGGCACGCCGTTTTCGGGCGTGCTTTATGCCGGGCTGATGCTGACCGACGAGGGGCCGAAGCTGGTCGAATATAATGTCCGGTTCGGCGACCCGGAATGCCAGGCGCTGATGCTCCGCCTCGACGGCGACCTGCTCGCGCTGATGCTCGCCTGCGCCAGGGGCGCGCTGGCCGAAGCGCCGCCGCCCGTCTTCGTGGACGATGCGGCGCTGGTCATCGTCATGGCGGCCGAGGGCTATCCCGGCACACCGAAGAAGGGCGGCGCGATCACCGGCCTCGACGCGCAGGACGCCATGATCTTCCAGGCAGGCACTGCCCGCAAGGATGGCAAGATCGTCGCGGACGGCGGCCGCGTGCTTGGCGTCGCCGCGCTCGGCAAGACGGTCGCCGACGCGCAGCGCGCAGCCTATCGCGCGGTTGATTCCGTCCATTTCCCGACCGGCTTTTGCCGGCGCGACATCGGCTGGCGCGAAATCGCGCGATCGGCGGATTGAGCACGAACAAGATTTCAAGTCTTCGTACTGAAATCAATCGTTGCAAGCGGCAAGAACATATGGCCACCTGAGATGATGTAGGCGTGGAGTCGGGTTGTTACTTGATTCGAAAGGCCGTTCATGTCGAAGAAAAAGGCTTCCCCGATCACGCTTGGCGGGCTCGCAGCATTTGCAGTCGCAGGCGGCATTGCAGTCAATGTCTGGCTGGCCGGTGCGGCCGGGGCTCCGAGGCTGTATGCGTGGCTTCTGACGGTCGCCGGGATCGTCCTCTTGTGCGCCTGCATCGGCAAGGCGATCAGCCGGAGCTGGACCGGCGTCATCGAAAGCGCGCGCAATCGCGTCTCGCTGTCGCGGCTTCAGATGTTCGCCTGGACGGTACTGGTTCTCTCCGCGGTGCTCACCGCCGGCGCGAGCAACTTCTTTCTCGGCGTCGATGCCAGCGCGCTTTCTGTCGCGATCCCGGGCGACCTGCTCGCCGTGATGGGAATCGCCGCGACATCGCTGGTCGCCGCCCCGGCCGTGCTGAGCCTGAAGGCGGCGCCGGCGCCGGCTGCGGCCGCGGCGGCCGCCCAGGGCGTGTCCTCCGGGATTTACCGCCGGCCCGCATCCTTGTCTGCCAGCTGGCTCGACCTCTTTCGTGGCGACGAGGAGGGCAATTGCGCCACGCCGGATCTTTCGAAGATCCAGCAATTCCTGATCACCGTCGGCCTTGTCGCGCTTTACGGCGCGATGATCGGACAGATGTTTCTCGCGGCGGGCCCGATCGGCGCGCTGCCGCCGCTCGGCGAGAATTTCGTCTGGCTCCTGGGCATCAGCCATGCCGGCTACCTTGCCTACAAGGCGGTGCCGCACCCCGCCTCGGGTGTCGATACGATACCGTCGGCCGAACCGGCCCAGCCGCCCTCGCCTGAAGACGCAGCCGGATAGGCTTTGACGGCGGAAGAGGAGCGCCGCCGACGGTTCCTCCGACAATTATTGATGCCTTATCGCGCCTTGGCGGTTGTACTAAGCGGGCGATGGGGGCAGAGATGATGGCCGCATGTCGCCGCGCCTCAAATTCCTGATCGGCCTCGCCATTGCCCTGTTCTCCGGCTGGATCGGCCATGGTCCGCTCGGCCAGGGCGAGGCCTTCATCGAAGGGCTCGACGCCCGGGCGAAGGCGGTGATCAGGGATTGGGAGGTTCCGGCCCAGGTGCGATTCGAACGCAACCCGCTCAGCCGAGAGGCGATCCTCTCCGGCCAGGCCGACCAGTTCCAGCGCGAGGGCCTGGGCAATTTCCCCGGCATCATCGGCCGCGTCGCCATGGTTCCTGGCATCTCTCACGTGCGCTGGGAGGGTCCGTGATGCCGCTGATCGCCGAGACTTTGATCCTCACCGCGATAGCCTATGCGATCGGTGTCGGCGTCGGCTGGCTATTATTCGGCCGGGCGAAGAAGACCAGTTACCTGGGAGATTGACGAGGCCATGATCGCGTTGATCCTCTTCAATATCGTCCCGCTCGGCGTGGCGCTGCTGATCGGCGTGCTCACCGCCCGCTGGATGTTCGCGCGCCGCCAGGCGCCACCCGCCAATATCGAGGATCCCCCCCCATCATGACTTTCGACATCACGACCATCCTGATCGGCCTGATCGTCCTCGGCCTCCTGATCATGGTGGTCGGCCTAGCCGTGTCGCGCCGCAAACCTCCAAAGGTCGAGCGGCGCGCCGAGGGCGAGAGCCCCTATGTCGCGAGCCGGGACCGGCCCTATATGAAGCCGCCGGCCCAGGCGGACGGCCCGCAGGGCAACAGCGTCGCCGATGAGGTCGCCGTCGCCGCCACCGACGTCGCCGGCGAAGTGCTCGGCGTCGCGGCACGGCCCGGCCCATCGGGAACCGCCGACGATCTCTCCCGCCTCAAGGGCGTCGGCCCCAAGTTCGTCGCGCGGCTGAACGAACTCGGCATCAGCCGCTACGACCAACTCGCCGGCCTGAACGCGAACGAAGCCGCCCATCTCGACGAACGGCTGGGCGCCTTCCAGGGCCGCCTCGCTCGTGACCGCGTCGTCGAGCAAGCCCATTATCTCGCACTCGGAGACATAGACGGGTTCGAGGAAAAGTTCGGAAAATTGGGCGGCTGAACCCAACCGTCAATCCGGCGAAAGCCGGACTCTCGTTGCCTTACAAGGCGGCCAGGAGGATCAAGGAGAGGGATTCCAGCTTTCGCTGGAATGACCGAGTTACCCCCGCCGCCCCTGCTTGATTTCCGAGGCGAAGAGCTTGTCGATCTTGCGGCCGTCCATGTCGGCGATCTCGAAGCGCCAGCCGCGAAAGGTGAAGCGCTCGCCGACCTCGGGGATATGCTTCAGGATCGACAGCGCGAAGCCTGCCGCTGTCGCATAGTCGCGGTCCTCGGGCAGCTTGAAGCAGAGCGTGTCGGCCATCGCGTCGGCCGAGAGCGAGCCCGAAACCCACCAGCTGCCGTCGTCGCGCTCGACCAAAGGCGGGTCCGACTCATGCTCGGCGGACGTCAGGAACTGGCCGGTCAGCGCGGTCAGCAGATTGCCCGGCGTCACCAGCCCTTCGAAGTGGCCATATTCGTCATGGACGAACGCCATCGGCACTTCGCTGTCGCGCAGCACCGTCATCGCGTCCATCGCGTCAAGCTGGTCGGGCACGATCGGCGCCGGCTTCATCAGCGCCCGCAGGTCGATGATCTTGCCAGATATCAGGCAGCCCACCACGTCGCGCGCCTGGACGACGCCGATCAGCCGGTCGACCGAACCTTCGGCGACCGGGATGCGATTGTGCGGCGCTTCGATCAGCTTCTGGCGGATCGAGGCCTGATCGCCGTCGACGTCGATCCAGGCCACTTCGGTGCGCGGCGTCATGACCTCCCGGATCGGCCGGTCGGCGAGCCTCACGACGCTCGAGATCAACTGCCGCTCGCTTTCCTCCAGCACGCCGGCGGTGGCCGCTTCGGCGACGACGAGCTGGAGGTCCTCGGCGGTGACCTGATCCTCCGATTCGCGGCTCATCCGCAGCAGGCGGAAGACGAGGCCGCTGGAACGATCGAGCAGCCAGGCGAAAGGCGTCATGATCCGCGACATCCAGCGCATCGGCAGGGCGACGACCACGGCGATCGATTCCGGCGAGCGCAATGCGATCTGCTTCGGCACCAGCTCGCCGATCACCAGCGAAGCATAAGTAGTCAGGATGATGACGATGGTGAAGCCCAGCGTCTCCGCGGTCTCGTGGGACAGGCCGAGGAAGGCGAGGCGTTGCGCGACCGGGCCGCCGAGCGACGCGCCGGAAAAGGCGCCGGACAGCACGGCGATCAGGGTGATGCCGCTCTGGACGGTGGAAAGGAAACGGCCGGGATCGGCGAGAAGATCGAGCGCGGTCTGCGCGCCGTGCCGTCCGGCGCGCGCCATCGCCCTGAGCCGCGTCCGGCGCGACGAGACGATCGCCAGCTCGGACATGGCGAGCAGGCCGTTGAGGACCACCAGCAGAAGGATGATGATCACATCCCACCAGGGGAAAGGTTCGAGCGTAAGGGATGGCGGCATAGGCGTCGGCGCCATCCTAGCCGGTTATTTCACTGCACCACAATATGTTCGTGGTCGACGACGCCGACTTCTGGACGTGGAAGGCCTTGGGGCTCCGGTCAGCTCCGCCGCTCGCGGAAGAAATCCCGCAGCATCGCGCCCGATTCGCCTTCGCCGATGCCCGGATAGATTTCCGGTGCGTGATGGCAGGTCGGCTGGGCGAACAGGCGCGGACCGTGAAGGACGGCGCCGCCCTTCGGATCGGCCGCGCCGAAATAAAGCCGGGAAATTCGGGCCAGCGAGATCGCGCCGGCGCACATCGCGCAGGGCTCGAGGGTGGCCCACAGGTCGCAGCCGTCGAGCCTGCACTCGCCGATCTTCTCGGCGGCGGCCCGCATCGCCACCATCTCGGCATGAGCAGTGGGATCGTTGGCCGTGCGCATCCGGTTGCGCGCGACGGCGAGAATCTCGCCGCCGCGGGTCACCACCGCGCCGACGGGCACCTCTCCTTCGCGCCCAGCCGCTTGGGCCTCGGCGAGCGCGAGGCGCATCGGCTCGGGAAGCGGGAAGGCAATTATTGGGCGTTGGATCCGTTGGAGACGGCAATGCTCGGCACGTCGACCTGGCGAGTCTCGGTTTGCACGGTCGGCACCTGCACGTTGGCCTTGGTAGTACCGACCTCGACGTCGCGGGTCTCGATCGAGACCGAGCCATTGGAATTGCGGTTGAGATTGATGACGCCGGTCCAGACCAGGGCCATGGCGATCACGATCAGCAGCGCGATGACGAGCAGGATGGTTCGCATGATTAGAATCCTCGCGGTTTTTCCGATTTCGCCGGTCAACGAAGGGAATGACAGATTGGTTGCCTATCCGCAACGATCGAGCGCCACGGCTAGCAGTTGACGAATCCGACGCATCCCGCTATCCGCGCCACCTTTCCGGGACGCCTTGGGCTCCCATTCCAGGAAGAGATTGAAATGTCGCGGATTTGCGAGCTGACCGGCAAGGGCCGGCTGGTGGGGAACAATGTTTCCCACGCCAACAACAAGACCAAGCGCACGTTCCTGCCGAATCTGCAGAACGTCACGCTCATCTCCGACACGCTGCAGCGCGGCGTCAAGCTGCGCGTTTCGATGAACGGCCTGCGTTCGGTCGAGCATGTCGGCGGCCTCGACAATTGGCTGACGAAGGCCAGCGACGACAAATTGAGCCTGAAGGTGCGCCGCCTGAAGCGCGAGATCGCCAGGAAGCAGGCCGAACCCGTCGCCGCCTGACCGCGATTCGTTCCGGTCGCGGCCGGGATGAATGGCTAATCGATCAATGCGAACTTCAGCAGCAAGGTCCGCTGCAGCGGGAAGAAATTGTCGTCCGAGACGAGCCAGACGATCGTCCGGCCGTTCTCGACCGTCACGCTCACTCCCTCCATATTGTCGATCGTCAGCGGCGGCTGAAGCCGCGCGATCTCGCGGCCCTCGATGGTCGCGCCCGCGCGCAGACCCCGCGCATCGGCGATCGTCACCGCCAGCGAAAAGCCCTCGAGCCATTCGAATCGCCGGTTGAGGATCAGCAACCTGCCATCGGGCAGGATCGTCGCATCGCTGACCCGGTAGCCCGGCACCCGCCGATAACGGAGCAAGGCGGACCGCGTGTTCGGATCGGCCGGGTCTCCGTCGAACAGGATCGCGTCACTCAACGGGCGGCTGTCGCTGGACCCCTCGGAGAATATCAGGAAACGGCCGTCGGCAAGCCGGGTCATGGCTTCCGCACCTGAATTGACCCGCCATTCCCGCATCAAGACCGGCCGAGACGACGATGCGGCGGCGAGGTCCGCGCGCCGATAGCGCCAGACCATATTGTGGCGCTCGAAGCCCACCCACAGCCAGGGACCGAGAATCACCATCGATTCGGAGTCGCGATTCGACTTGCGCGTCGGCGGGCCGGGGCCGTCGCCGAGCGGATCGATTCGGACCGTCGCGCTGCCGCGTCCGGGGGGCAGCGCGAAGCGGAACATCGTGCCGCCGTCGCTGAGCGCGGCGACCTCATTGCCCTCGATGTGCAGCGCGGACAGGCCGCCGAAGCGATCCGAATCGCTGCTCAGCGCCCAGCCGCCCAGATAATCGAGGTTGCCGATCCGGCGCCGTTGCGGCGCGCTCTCGTCGAGCGCGACCGGCTCAAACAGCAATGTCGCCATCGCCGGCCCGGGCGGCGGCGGATCGGGCGGCGCCGTGATATTGGTGGCAAGCAGGGCGAAGGCGAGGATCAGGAAGGCCGAGCGCCGGGGCCGGGACCGCCAAAGCTGTTCAGGAAAACCCCCCAGAATCATGAACGGTGCCTGACGGTCGCATTCAGGACCGGCTCAAGCGACCCGCCGCATAAGGGCGCCATGTCGACGGCCGGAGCCCCAAATGATCCGGCAACCGGCCAGAAAGACAAAGGAGCTTTTATCATGTTGAAGAAGATCATCATTTCCACTGCCGTCGCCGCTTCGGCGCTGACCGCATTGCCCGCCGCCGCCGAGGCCCAGAGCCGCTACGGCTATTCGAACCGCTATGACAATCGCTATTATGGCCAGCAGCGCTACGACCAAAGGTACGACCGCCGTTACGCCAACCAGCGCTACGCCAATCAGCGCTATTACAACCAGGGCTACGGCAATCATTACGGCCAGCGCTGCAGCAATGGCTCGACCGGCACCATCATCGGCGCGATCGCCGGCGGCCTGCTCGGCCGGGAAGTCGCCGGACGCGGCGACCGCACCGTCGGCGCGATCATCGGCGCCGGCGCCGGCGCCCTCGCCGGCCGGGCGATCGATCGCAACGACTGCCGCCGTTAATGCATCCAGCTGCCCTCGCGCCATGTAGCGAGGGCGGGGCCGGCGCTTCCTTCGGGAGGTGCCGGCCTTGCATGTGTCAGTCGGGATCGCCCCATTTGCGCAGAAGATTCTGCTGGACGCGCTGCAGCCGCGTATAAGTATCGATGTCCATCTTCTCGCCGGCGATCGCGCCGATTTCGTTCAGTTCGTAAAGCAATTCGCGCTGTTCGCTGTCGGCGATCCGGCTTTCGATGAAGGTCAAGGCGACCAGCCGCTCGCCATTGGTCACCTGCTCGACCCGGTGAAGCGTCGTCGAAGGATAGACGATGGCGGCGCCGGCCGCGGCGCGAAGCCGTACCTCGGAATTGCCGAGCCGGGCGACGAGATCGCCGCCTTCATAGCTGTCCGGATCGTTGAGGAAGATCGTGCAGGACAAATCGCTGCGCAGCAGCCGTCCCGGCTGCGGCATGAAGGCGGCGTCGGTGTGGGTGCCGTAATACATGCCGGCGCCATATTTGGTCAGGATCGGCGGAGCCATCGCCTTGGGAAAGGCGAAGACCCGGAAATCCTCGCTCCGGTAGAGCGCGTCGGCGACGAGCTGGGCCGAACGATCGAACAAGGCGCGGTCACCCATCACCAGATTGTTCTTCAGCGGCGCGCCCGGCGCGCTGATCCGGCCGTCGATGAAGTTGGCCCGCGCCGCGATCGCGCGCAGTTCCGCGATCTCCTCCCCGGTCAGCACATTCTGGATCGTGTTGAACATCCAGGGTCTGCCCTTACCGTCGCTCGGCCTGGGCGTCGAACAGGCTGGCGAGCTGCTCGACCATGGTGCCGCCGAGCTGCTCGGCGTCCATGATCGTGACCGCGCGCTGATAGTAACGAGTCACGTCGTGGCCGATGCCGATCGCGATCAGCTCGACAGGCGAGCGCGATTCGATCCAGGCGATGACCTGGCGCAAATGGCGCTCGAGATAGGTGCCGCTGTTCACCGACAGGGTGGAATCGTCGACCGGCGCTCCATCCGAGATCACCATAAGGATCTTGCGCTCCTCGACCCGGCCGATCAGCCTCTGGTGCGCCCAGAGCAGGGCCTCGCCATCGATATTCTCCTTGAGCAGCCCCTCGCGCATCATCAGGCCGAGATTCTTGCGCGCCCGCCGCCAGGGCTCGTCGGCCTCCTTGTAGACGATGTGTCTGAGATCGTTGAGCCGGCCGGGATTGGGTGGCCGCCCCTCGGCGAGCCATTTCTCGCGGCTCTGCCCGCCTTTCCAGGCGCGGGTGGTGAAGCCCAGTATCTCGACCTTGACCCCGCAGCGCTCGAGCGTGCGGGCGAGGATGTCGGCGCTGATCGCTGCGATCGAGATCGGACGGCCCCGCATCGATCCACTATTGTCGAGCAGCAGGGTGACGACCGTGTCGCGGAATTCGGTGTCGCGCTCGATCTTGTAGGAGAGCGAGTGGACCGGATTGACGATCACCCGGGCGAGGCGGGCGGCGTCGAGCATGCCCTCCTCCTGGTCGAACTCCCAGCTACGCGACTGCTGTGCCATCAGGCGCCGCTGCAGCCGGTTGGCGAGCTTGGTGACGGCGCTTTGCAGGTGGACGAGCTGCTGGTCGAGATAGGAGCGCAGCCGCCCCAGTTCCTCCTCGTCGCACAGCGCGCCGGCGGCGACTTCCTCGTCATAGGCGCCAGTGAAGACTTTGTAGTCGAACCGGGGCGGCAGATCGGAGAGCGGCCGGTTCGGGCGGACCGGCAACATGCCTTCCTCGCCCTCTTCGCCAAGCCCGTCCGAGGAATCGGTCATCTCGTCCTCGGACCATTCGCTTTCGCTCGAATCCTCGCCGCTCTGGTCCTGCTCGCCGCGGATTTCGGCCTCGCCGCGGCCGCCGCCTTCATCCTCCTGGTCCTGCTCGTTCTCGTCGCCTCCTTCCGATTCGTCGTCGCCGTCGCCTTCATCGCCGGCATCGGGATCGAGATCGGCAGCGGCGTCGCCCTCGACCAGCTCGAGGTCGCGCAGCAATTTGGTGGCAAGGGCCGCGAAGGCAGCCTGGTCGTCAATGGCGAGGCCGAGCGCGTCGAGGTCAGAGCCCGCTTTCTCCTCGATCCAGCTGCTCACCAGCTTCAAGCCCGGGCCGGCGGCGTCCGGCGGCGGATCGCCGGTCAGCCGCTCGCGCACCATCAGCCCGATCGCCGAGCCGAGCGGCACCTCCTCGCGGCTGCGCGCCCGCACCAGCGGATCCGTGCGCAGCCGCAGCTCGGCAAGCTGGGCGAGATTGGCCCGCACCCCCTCCATGCCGCGGGCGCCGAGCGCCTCGACCCGGGCCTGCTCGGCCGCGTCGAACACCGCCCGCGCCACCTCGTCGCCGGGGGCATGGCGCTGATGGAGCCTCGGATTGTGATGGCGAAGCCGCAAAGCCGCCGCGTCGGCGAAGCCCCGAGCCTCGGTCACCTCTTTCAGCGAGATCGAGCGCGCCGGCATCGGCGCCTTGATGCTCTTGCCCGAAACCGTCGGCACGTCGCTGGTGAAGCCGAGCTCGACCTCGCCGTCCCGCGCGATCGCCCGCGTTGCCCCGGCGAGCGCCAGGCGGAAAGCTTCGAGGGGATTGTCTTCAGCCAACGGCGCTAAGCCTTGCCCACGACGCTCTCGGGCAGATCCTTGCCGAACACGCGCTGATAATATTCGGCTACCGTCGCGCGCTCCGCCTCGTCGCACTTGTTGAGGAAGGTGAGCCTGAAGGCGAAACCGACGTCGCCGAAGATCAAGGCATTCTGCGCCCAGCTGATCACGGTGCGCGGGCTCATCACTGTCGAGATGTCGCCGTTGACGAAGCCCTGGCGGGTCAGATCGGCGACCTTGATCATCCGCTCGACCTCCTGGCGGCCGCCCTCATGATCATATTCGCCCGATTTCGCGAGGACGATCCGCGCCTCGGTTTCGGCGGGCAGATAGTTCAGGGTCACGACGATGTTCCAACGGTCCATCTGGCCCTGGTTGATCTGCTGGGTGCCGTGATAAAGGCCGGTCGTGTCGCCGAGCCCGACCGTATTGGTGGTCGCGAACAGCCGGAAATAGGGATGGGGCCGGATCACCCTGTTCTGGTCGAGCAGGGTCAATTTGCCCTCGGTTTCGAGCACGCGCTGGATGACGAACATCACGTCCGGCCGGCCGGCATCATATTCGTCGAAGACCAGAGCGGTCGGCGTCTGCAGCGCCCAGGGCAGCAGCCCCTCACGGAATTCGGTGACCTGCTGGCCCTCCTTCAGCACGATCGCGTCGCGGCCGACCAGGTCGATGCGGCTGATATGGGCGTCGAGATTGATGCGGATGGTCGGCCAGTTGAGCCGCGCCGCGACCTGCTCGATATGAGTCGACTTGCCCGTGCCGTGATAGCCCTGGATCATCACCCGCCGGTTCCTGGCGAAACCGGCGCAGATGGCGAGCGTCGTATCCGGATCGAAAACGTAGGCCGGATCGAAATCGGGCACGCGCTCGTCGGCCTCGGAAAAAGCCGGAACCTCCATGTCGCTGTCGATCCCGAACAGCTCGCGCACCTTCACCATCCGGTCGGGCGCGTCCATCACCGTGGCCGAGCGGCTGTCGGGGTTCACATTGGGTATGTCTGCCATGTGTTTTCTCTGATTCCGGGATTGTGTCAGGCGAAGATGGGCCGGCCCTTGAGCGCCGTATAAGCCTCGATCACGGCCTGCAATGCTTTCTCGTGGCTGCGGTCACCGCCGTTGCGGTCGGGATGGTAAAGCCGGACCAGCTCGGCATAGCGGGAGCGAAGGCCCCGCCGGTCGATGTCGAGATCGAGGCCCAGCACGCGCAGATTTTTGCGATCGCTTTCGCTGACCTCGCGCCCGTCGGCGCGCATCCGCGGCCCGCGGTTGGCGAAGCGGGCGCCAATCGCGTCGAGCGGATCCACGAAATCGGCCCATTTGGGCGGCGGCGAGCCACCCGCAGTGCCAAAGGCGCGTGTCTCGCGATCCCAGCCGCCATAGGGATTTTGCGCGTCGCTGATCTCGTTGGCGCTCATCCCGTCGAAATAATTATAGCCGGAATTGAAGGCGCGGACGTGATCGAGGCAGAGCCAGCGCCAGTCGCCCGGCCCGTCGAAGCCGGGACGCTGCAGGCCGGGCGCGCGGAATTCGCCGGGCGCGTCGCAGCCGGGCTCGGCGCATATCTGCGCCCTCCCTTCGACCCGTCCGTGAAACCTCTTGCCCGCGCTCGCCAAGCGAACTCCCTTTCCTCCGCGACCTCATTATATAGGGACAAATGAGCAGCAATTTAAACGGCCCCGTCGCCCGCGAGATCGATCAACGCCTGCGCGCGGCGCTCGCTCCCACCAGCCTCGCGGTGATCAACGACAGCGCGAAGCATCACGGCCATGCCGGCGACGACGGCAGCGGCGAAAGCCATTTCACGGTCGAGATCGAGGCGCCCGCCTTCGTCGGCATGAGCCGGCTGGAGCGTCAGCGCGCGGTCAATGCCGCTTTGGGGGACCTGATGAAGGTGCGCGTTCATGCCCTGGCGATCCGGGCCCGCGCTCCGGGCGAAGGCGGATGACCTACGATCTCTGGTACTGGGCCGAGATACCCGGCCGCGGCGAGTTCGTCCGACTGACGCTCGAGGCGGGCGACATCGCCTATCGCGATATGGCGCGCGATCATGGCAGCGACGCGATGATGAAGGACATGGCGTCGCGCAATCCTCGCCCGTTCGCGCCGCCCTATCTGGTGGCGGGCGACATGTGCATCGCCCAGACCGCCAACATACTTCGCTTCCTGACCGAGCGCCATGGACTCGGCCCGGCGGATGAGGCCGGCCGGCTGCTGGTCCACCAGGTCCAGCTGACCATCGCCGATCTCGTCGAGGAGATTCACCGCGTCCATCATCCGGTCGATGTCGGCGCTTATTATCACGACCAGAAGGAAGAGGCGTCGCGGGCGGCACGGTCGCTTCGCGCCGATCGGCTGCCGAAATATCTTGGCTGGTTCGAAAGCCTCCTCGCCGAACGCGGCGGCGACTGGCTCGCCGCTGATCGCTGGAGCTGCGCCGATCTGTCGCTGTTCCACGTCGTCGCCGGGCTCGATTATGCCTTTCCGCTCCGCATGGCCACGCTTGCGCCCGACATGGAGCGGGTGCGGGCCCTCCACGACCGGGTGCACAGGCTTCCCGAGCTGGCCGACTATCTCGCCAGCGACCGCTGCCTCGGCTTCAACGAGGAGGGCCTGTTTCGCCACTATCCCGAGCTCGACGCGGCATGAAGGGTGCGCGCGCCGAGCGGCCCTCGGCGCGAATCCTGCTGCTCGACGGCCAAGGCCGCATCCTGCTGTTCCGCTTCGATCCGCCCGACCGCGCGCCCTTCTGGGCAACGCCGGGCGGTGCGCTCGATCCGGGCGAGACGTTCGCCGCCGGCGCCCGGCGCGAGCTTCTGGAGGAGACCGGGCTCGATCTCGATTGCGGTCCCGAGGTGGACCAGCGGCTGGCCGAGTTCGTCAACCTCGACGGCGTTCCCGTTGCCGCCGACGAACGCTACTTCCTGGTCCGGACGGAGGGGTGCGAGATCGCCATAGCCGGGCATACGGAACTGGAGCGCCGGGTGATGCGCGGCTGGCGCTGGTTCACCAGGCACGAACTCGCCGCCCATGACGAGCCCGTCTTTCCCGGAGACCTGCTCGCCATGCTAGAGCGGATCGAAGACGGAGACTGACATGGCCGACGATCCATTCCTGCAAACTCTGCTCCCCACCACCCACGACCTCGGCGGGTTCAAGGTCCATCGCACCCTGCCCCACCGCGAGCGCACGACGATCGGCCCGTTCATCTTCTTCGACCAGATGGGCCCAGCGAGGCTGGCGGCCGGCACCGGCATCGACGTTCGGCCGCACCCCCACATCAATCTCGCCACCGTCACCTATCTTTTCGCCGGGGCGATCGACCATCGCGATTCGCTCGGCACCTTCGCCACGATCGAGCCCGGCGCGGTCAATCTGATGACCGCCGGCAAAGGCATCACCCACAGCGAACGCTCGCCAGGCGCGCTTCGCCCCGACGGGCCGGAGCTTTCCGGCATCCAGACCTGGATCGCCTTGCCCTCCGCCAAGGAGGAGGTGGATCCGGCCTTCGAGCATGTCGCAAGGGAGCAACTGCCCCTGGTCGAGGGCGACGGGGTCCAGGCCCGCATCGTCATGGGCAGCCTGTGGGGCGAAACCTCGCCGGTCACCTGCCACAGCCCGACCATCTATGCCGACATCCACCTCGCGGCCGGCGGATCGATGCCGATCGATCCGGACGCGGACGAACGCGCGCTCTACGTCGCCGAGGGCGAGGCAGTGCTCGACGGCGTGCCGCTCCAGCTTTCGACCCTCTACGTGCTGCGCCCCGGCATCCGCGCCACCCTCCGCTCCGCGGCCGGCGGCCGGATCATGCTGTGCGGCGGCGCGCCGCTCGACGGCCCGCGCCATGTCTTCTGGAACTTCGTCTCCTCGCGCCGCGAGCGGATCAACCAGGCCAAGGAGGATTGGAAGGCCGGCCTCTTCGCCCTGCCGCCCGACGACCATGACGAATACATCCCGCTTCCCGAAATCCCGACGACGGTGAGCTATCCATGACGGTCGAGGAGGGAAAGATGGACGCGCTCAAGATCGATCGAATTGCACTGCCGACCGGCGTGACCCTGGCCGTCCAGACCGGCGGTCCGACCGACGGCGAGGCGATCATATTCCTCCACGGCTTTCCGGAATCGCATCGCACCTGGCGCGGCGTGGCCCCCGTCCTCGCCCGCGATTTCCGGGTGGTGGCGCCGGACCAGCGCGGCTTCGGCGCGTCGGACAAGCCGGAGGGGGTCGAGGCCTATCGGACCGATCGGATCCTCGAGGATCTGATCGCACTTGCCGACGCGCTCGGCATTCAGCGCTTCACCCTTGTCGGACACGATTGGGGTGGCGCGGTCGCCTGGCTTGCCGCGCTCCGCCATCCGGACCGCCTCTCACGCCTCGTCATCATCAACGCGCCGCACCCCCTCGTCTTCCAGAAGAGCCTGTTCGACGATCCCGCCCAGCGCGCGGCCTCGCAATATATCAACGCCTTCCGCAACCCGATGATGGAGAAGGGACTCGAGGCGATGGGGCTGGAGACCTTCTTCACCAAGACCTTCGCGAGCCACGCCGACGTCTCCCTGCTCTCCGACGCGGAGCGCCAGGACTATCTCGACGATTGGGCCCAGCCGGGCGCGCTGACCGCGATGCTGAACTGGTACCGCGCCAGCGAGATCGTCGTTCCCAGGGTCGGCGAGGACGTGCGCGCGCCAGCCTGGACCAAGGCCCCATTTCCGAAGATCGCCGTGCCGACGCTGGTGCTCTGGGCGATGCGCGACACCGCCTTGCTCCCGGTCCAGCTTGGCGGCCTCTACGATTTGATCGAGGATCTGCGCCTCGTCACAATCCCCGACGCCGGCCATTTCGTGCCGTGGGAGCAGCCGAAGACAGTCGCGAGCGCAATCCGCGATTTCATGCACGATGCGCGCGCCGCTTGATGGTATTTAGCGTCTATGCTAAATATCATCAATGCTCGACGCCTATGAAGCCATCTTCACTGCCCTTGCGCACCCCGCCCGCCGGCGGATCCTGATCAGCATCAACTTCGCCGGCGGCGAGATGAGCGCGGGGGCGATCGCCGGCCTGTTCGCCCATGCCTGGCCGACCACGACCCGGCATCTGCAGGCGTTGGAGACGGCGGGAATCCTGCGCCACGAACGCCGCGGCCGGGCTCGGATCTATGCGCTCGACAAGGCCCGGCTTGCGCTCGCCCGCGACTGGCTCGGCTGGTTCGAACGCGATCCCGTTACTGCAGAGGAGCATTTCAGCGATGACCAGCAACACGCCCCGCCTGTTCCGGCTCAATGTCGAAGTGGGCGACATTGACAGCGCCGCGACTTTCTATTCCGAGCTGCTCGGCCTCGAGGCCCGCCCGCAAATGGGCTCGCGCATCTATCTGAACGCCGGTGCCGTGACGCTCCAGGTGGTGCAGGTTCCCGAACCGCACGCGGCCGCCAAGGCGCTTTATTTCGCGGTCGGCGATCTCGATGCGCTCCACGCCCGCGCCTCCGCGCTCGGCTGCCTTTCCAGCGAAGCTGTCCACGGCACGCCGGCCGGCCAGCCGATTGTCCGTCCCTGGGGAGAGCGCAGCTTCTATGCGGACGATCCATGGGGAAACCCGCTCTGCTTTGTCGAGGAAGGGACGGTCTACGAGGGCTAGCGCAAATGCGACGGGCGATCGGGGCTTGGGCTTCGGCCGCCCCGCCGCTATGGCCGCGCCCCATGGCCACCACGCCCAAACGCTCCCGTTCCCGCTCCGCCGCACGGCTCGCCGCCGTGCAGGCTCTCTACCAGCAGGAAATGGAAGCAATTCCGGTGCCGCGATTGCTCTATGAATTCCACCATCACCGGCTCGGGGCGACCATCGACGGCGTCGAATATGCGGAGGCGGAGGTCGAATTTTTCGACGATCTGGTCAGCGGCGCCGAGGCGCGTCGCGAGGAGCTGGACGGGTTGATCGCCGGCAAGCTCAGCGCAGGCTGGTCGCTGACCCGGCTCGACAAGCCGATGAAGGCGATCTTGCGCGCCGGCGCCTACGAGCTGGTCGCCCGCCTCGATGTGCCGGCCGGCACCGTGATCAACGAATATGTCGATGTCGCCAAGGCATTTTACGACGCCCGCGAGACCGGGTTCGTCAACGGCCTGCTCGATGCGCTGGCAAAGGACATCCGCACAACCACCCCGACCGAATAAGCACTTGACTCACTGTCGCCCGTAGCTGCCTTTTCTGAGGCGTAACGACTCGGCTATTGGGAGGGACTTATGGCTTCGGTGCGCGATATTCAGACCGCCTTGAACAACAAGGGGTTTAGCCCGGGCAGTATCGATGGAATCTGGGGCCGCAACACGATCAAGGCAGTGAGGGCCTTCCAAAGCGCGAATGGCCTGACCGTCGACGGCATTATCGGCCCCAACACCCTGGGCAAGCTGTTCGGCGTTGCGGCGCCGGCGGCTGGAGGTGCCCCCGCTGCCAGCGCCGCCGCCCCCGCGGTCTGGTACGAGGAGGCCAAGAGGCTGCTGGGCCTGCGCGAAGGCCCGGGCTCGCGAGACAATCCGACGATCATCGACTGGGCCGACCAGCTCGGCATCGACTATGATCACGACGACATCCCTTGGTGCGGCCTCTTCGTCGCGCATTGCGTCGGCGCAACACTGCCCGACGAGCCGCTGCCGGACAATCCGCTCGGCGCCCGCAATTGGGCAAGGTTCGGCGAAGCGGCGGACAAGGCGCCCGGCGCAATTCTCGTCTTCTGGCGCGAGTCCCAGAATTCCGGAAAAGGCCATGTCGGCTTTTATCGGGGCGAGGACGCGACCGCATTTCATGTTCTCGGCGGTAATCAGAGCGACAGCGTCAGCGTCACCCGCGTGGCGAAGAACCGGTGCCTCGCCATCCGGCGGCCCAGGACCTCCGGGCAGCTGGCAGGCGGCGTGGTCGATGTGCCCACCGGAGGCACGGCGCTCTCGACCGACGAGGCCTGAGCCGCCCATTCCCGGCCAAGCCGGCGGGCTCTATAGGGGCCGCATGAGCGAATCCGCCTTCATCGGCCAATTGCGGGCGTTCGCGACGGATCCGGCGGCCCGCGGCCTGCGCGATGATGCCGCGGTGCTGGAGGTGGGCGGCGAGACTCTCGTCCTCACCCACGACATGATCGTCGAGGGTGTCCATTATTTGCCTGACGATCCGCCGGCGGACGTCGCCTGGAAGCTGGTCGCGGTGAACCTTTCCGATCTCGCCGCCAAGGGCGCGCAGCCGCTCGGTGCGTTGCTCGGCTTCACCCTCGGCGACGGAGACTGGGACGGAAAGTTCGCCGAGGGCCTCGGCACAGCGCTGGCCGCGTTCGGCCTGCCCCTGCTCGGGGGAGACACCGTCTCCGCTCCGATCCGCGTGCTCGGCCTGACCGCGATCGGGCGTGCCGCCGGGCCGGTGCCGTCGCGCTCCGGCGCCCGGGCAGGAGACCATCTTTGGGTCAGCGGCACGATCGGCGATGCGGGGGCCGGGCTGAAGGCGCTGCGCGGCGAGATCGCCCGATCCGCGGCACTGATCGAGCGCTACCGCACGCCACGCCCGCGCCTCGACGCCGGCCGGCGTCTGGCGCCGATCGTCACCGCAATGATGGACGTCTCCGACGGCCTGCTGATCGACGCGGCGCGGATGGCCGCTGCCAGCGCCTGCGGCATCGACATCGCGCTCGATTCGGTGCCTCTGTCCGACGCGTTTCTCGGCGCCTGCGGCGAGGCCCGGATCTGCGCCGCCACCGCGGGCGACGATTACGAATTGCTGTTCACCGCGCCGCCGGAAGCGGCGCCGGCCGTGCTCGCCCTCGCCGAAGAGATCGGCCTGCAATTCTCGCGCATCGGCGCTTGCGTCGCCGGCGCCGGCCTTACGCTGAGCGAGGCGGGCACGCCGGTGCAATTGCCGCCGAGTCTCGGTTTCGAGCATGGCAAAGGCGGCACGAACGGTTGAATCCTGCGTTCATCCCCCGTAAAGGCCGCGCCACACCGGAGACTTAGCGCTCTCGGGGGCGCCACGCGTGCGCCCGTTCAATTACAGGGGAAGGACGTTTCATGACCGTCGTGCTCATCGCCATAGGCTGCGGCCTCGTCGCCGTACTTTACGGCATCATCACTTCGATGCAGGTGCTGCGCGCACCAGCCGGCAATGAGCGGATGGTCGCCATTGCCGAGGCGATCCAGGAGGGCGCGCGCGCCTATCTCGCCCGCCAGTACAGGACGATCGCCATCGTCGGCGTGATCGTGGCCGCGCTGGTCGGCTACTTCCTCGGCCTCATTCCCGCGATCGGTTTCGTTGCCGGCGCAGTCCTGTCGGGCCTGACCGGCTTCGTCGGCATGAACGTGTCGGTGAAGGCCAACGTCCGCACCGCCGAAGCGGCGCGCACCAGCCTCCAGGGCGGCCTGACCATGGCGTTCCGCGCAGGCGCGATCACCGGCATGCTCGTCGCCGGCCTCGGGCTGCTCGCGATCTCCGTCTTCTTCTGGTACTTGATCGGCCCGGCGCACAACGCACCGAACAGCCGCGTCGTCACCGACGCCCTGGTCAGCCTTGCCTTCGGCGCCTCTTTGATCTCGATCTTCGCGCGTCTCGGCGGCGGCATCTTCACCAAGGCGGCGGACGTCGGCGCCGATCTCGTCGGCAAGGTCGAAGCCGGCATTCCGGAGGACGATCCCCGCAATCCAGCCACAATCGCCGACAATGTCGGCGACAATGTCGGCGATTGCGCCGGCATGGCGGCCGATCTGTTCGAAACCTATGTCGTGACCATCGGCGTGACAATGGTGTCGGTCGCGCTTCTGATCACCGGCGTCGCCAGCGATGTCCTGCTGCAGCTGATGACGCTGCCGTTGATCGTCGGCGGCGTTTGCATCATCACTTCGATTATCGGCACCTACATGGTCCGCCTCGGCAAGGGCCAGTCGATCATGGGCGCGCTCTACAAGGGCTTCTGGACCTCGGCGATCCTCGGCGCGGTCGCGATCTATTTCGCGACGCAATATGTGCTCGGCGACATGTCCCGGCCGATCGCATCGATCGCCAGCGCGACGCCCGGCGAGATGCTGACTCTGACCGGCATGAAATTGTTCTGGTGCATGCTCATCGGGCTCGGCCTGACCGGCGCCCTGGTCTGGATCACCGAATATTATACCGGCACCAACTACCGCCCGGTGCGCAGCATCGCCCGCGCATCGCAGACCGGCCACGGCACCAACGTCATCCAGGGTCTCGCGATTAGCCTTGAATCGACGGCGCTGCCGACGCTCGTCATCGTCGTTGCCGTGATCGCCGCCTATCAGCTGGCCGGAGTCATCGGCGTCGCCTTCGGCGCGACCTCGATGCTCGCACTCGCCGGCATGGTTGTTGCGCTCGATGCCTACGGCCCGGTCACCGACAATGCCGGCGGCATCGCCGAAATGGCCGGTCTTCCCGACGAGGTGCGAGTCCGCACCGACGCGCTCGACGCGGTCGGCAATACCACCAAGGCGGTGACCAAGGGCTATGCGATCGGTTCGGCCGCGCTCGCGGCGCTCGTCCTGTTCGGCGCCTATACGACCGACCTGCACGAATATTTCGGCAACCTCACCGTCGATTTCTCGCTGAGCAATCCCTACGTCATTGTCGGCCTGCTGCTCGGCGCCTTGCTACCCTACACGTTCGGCGCCTTCGGCATGACTGCGGTCGGTCGCGCCGCCGGCGCGGTGGTCGAGGATGTCCGGGCCCAGTTCCGCGACAATCCGGGGATCATGCTCGGCACGAGCCGCCCGAACTACGGCCGCACCGTGGATCTGGTGACGCGCGCCGCGATCAAGGAGATGATCATCCCCTCGCTGCTGCCGGTGCTCGCGCCGATCGCAGTCTATTTCCTGATCACCGCGGTGGCGGGCCAAGCGGCGGGCTTCGCCTCCCTGGGCGCCTTGCTGCTTGGCGTGATCGTGTCCGGCCTTTTCGTCGCCATTTCGATGACCTCGGGCGGCGGCGCCTGGGACAATGCCAAGAAATATATCGAGGACGGCAATTACGGCGGCAAGGGTAGCGAAGCCCACAAGGCCGCGGTGACTGGCGACACGGTCGGCGATCCCTACAAGGATACGGCCGGTCCGGCCGTCAACCCGATGATCAAGATCACCAACATCGTTGCATTGCTGTTGCTGGCGGCGTTGGCGGGTCACGCCGGCTGATCCTTTCGGACGCGTAAGGAATCGGGCCCGCTGGACTTCGGTCTGGCGGGCCTTTTTCCTGCCTTTACAGTCACTCCACCCGGTGCTTATTGTGAGCCGTCGTCGGGGGCTCATGACGAAGTTCAGGCTTGCTGCAGCGGCTTTTTGCGCGGCCGCACATTTTCTTGTCGCGCCTCTCGCGGCCCAGCCCGGCGCGCCCGCCGCCGCCCGCCCGATATTGCCGGTCGAGAGCTTCGCCGCGCTGCCCTTCCTGTCCACGCCGGTGCTTTCACCCGACGGAACGCGCATCGCCGCCCGCATCAGCAGCGCGGGCCGCGACTGGATCGGAATCTGGACGCTGAGCGAGCCTCGGGATCGTCCGCCCCGGATGATCGAGGTCGGCAGCATCGAGAGCTTCACCTGGGCGGGGGACAGCCGCCTCATAATATCCACGCTGGATGTGCGTCTGGTCACGAGCGGCGTCGTGATCGCCTTCGGCCCGGCGCGGCGGATCTTCTGCCATGACCTGACCAGCGACAAGACCACTGCCCTCGGCCAGTCGCAGGGTCTCTTCGCGGAAATGATCTTCGTCGATCCACTCGGCCGCTACGTCCTGGTCTCGAGCCAGGAGACCCTGATCAGCCCGCCGCATGTCGAGCGCATCGACCTGGCGACCGGCCGGGGCGTCGAGGTCCAGCGCCGCATGGCCGGCGTGTGGAGCTGGTTCGCGGATGCGAACGGCGTGGTCAGGGTCGGCGTCGATTATGGCGACAACCGCACGCGCATCTATACCGGCCCACGCCCGAGGCGGCGCTTGCCCGTGCCGACACGAGGCGCGACCTTCGCAACGGCAGCGCCATCGACCAGATCCGGTTCCTCACGAACACCGATCACGGGGTGATCGTCACCAATGCGGCAACCGGCCGCTTCGCGGTCTACAATTACGATTTCGCCACCGACACACGGGGCGCCGCGATCTTCGAGCATCCCGAGGTCGACGTCACCGATGCCATTTTCAGCCCCGAAGGCGCCGTCGACGGAGTCACGTTCGAAGACGACCGGCCGCGCGTGCATTGGCTCAACCCGGCCATGGCGCAGCTCCAGGCGATGATCGACCGCACCTTTGCCGGCAAGACCAATACGATCATCAACCGCAGCCGCGACGGCAACCGTGTCCTGATCTTCTCCTCGGCGGCCAACGATCCCGGCACATATTACGTCTTCGACCGCGCCGCGCGCCGGATGGAGGTCTTTGCCAGCCCCTATGACAGGCTGACCGGCCAGGATTTCGCGGCGGTCCGCGCGGTCAGCTATCGGAACCGCGCCGGAATCACCATCCACGCTTACCTCACCCTGCCGCCGGGCAGTTCCGGACGCAACCTGCCGCTGATCCTGTTGCCGCACGGCGGCCCTTTCCTGCGCGACTCCTGGGTCTTCAACCCCGAGGTCCAGTTCCTCGCCAGCCGCGGCTACGCAGTGCTCCAGCCCAATTTCCGCGGGTCGACCGGCTATGGCCGCGACTTCGTCCAGAGCGGCTATGGCCAATATGGCGGGGCGATGATCGACGACATGGAAGACGGGATGGATTGGCTCGCCGGCGAGGGCATCGCCGACCGGGCGCGGGTTTGCATCATGGGCAGCTCCTATGGCGGCTATGCGGCGATCTGGGGCGCGATGCGAAGCCCCCAGCGTTACCGCTGCGCGATCAGCTTTGCCGGACCGACCGACCTTCGCGCCATGCTGCGCTACGATTCCAACAGCTTCATCCCCCGACGCTACGTCCGGGAGTTTCGGCAGCGATTGCAGGGAGAGGAGCGTGTGGATCTCGACGCCGTCGCGCCGGCGCGCCATCCCGAGATGCTGCGCGTGCCGCTGCTGCTCGCCCATGGCCGGCGCGATCCGATCGTTCCGCCGGAACAGTCGCAGCGCCTGATGAGCGCGCTTCAGCGTCTTCACACGCCGGTTGAATCCGTCTTCTTCGAGAAATCGGGGCACGGCTTCACCGATGCCGGCGAGGCGGCCGATTATTATCGCCGTGTCGAGGCCTTCCTCGCGACCCACAATCCCTCGGGAACCTCTTCGCCCCCGGCCGCGCCGTCCCCGGTTGCGCTGCCCGCGGCCGCGTCGCGGCCCGGCCAATGAGGCCGCTTCGTCCTGGACTGATTGCCGCGATCCTGGGGTTTCTTGCCCTCATCCAGGTGCAATCCCTGAGCGCGCAGCTGCCGGCCGCAGCCGGCCCCACCGCAAGCCGCATTCCAATCGAGGCCCTGGCCCAGCCCGCCTTTCTGACCTGGCCGGACCTGTCGCCCGACGGGACCCGGATCGCGGCGCGCGTCAAGGTCGGCGGCCGCGACTCGATCGGAGTCTGGGATCTGCGCGACCCACCGGGATCACAGCCGCGACTCTGGCCCCAGACCGATTACGAGCTTCGATGGCTGCGTTGGGCCGGGCCCAACCGCCTGCTGCTCGGCGCGCAGCTCGAGCGCATGGCGGAGGGTATCGAATTCACGATCAGCCGCATCGTCTCGCTCGACGTCGCTTCCGGCCAGGCCGTCCCTCTCAATACCGGGCACGGCATAAGTGGCGACGACGTGATCTTCGTCGATCCGCAGGGCGCCTTCGCGCTGGTCTCGGCGCAGCCCTCGGCGACCGAATATCCCAATGTCCTGCGAATCGACCTGGCGACCGGGCGCAGCACCATCGTCGAACGCGGTCGGGAAGCGATCTGGGACTGGTTTGCGGACTCGAACGGCGTCGTCCGCGCCGGCGTCGATTACAGCCGCAACCGTGTGACCTTCTACTATCGATCCGGGGCAGGCGCGCGCCTGCGCCAGATCGATTCTCGTCGCTATCCGCAGGACGGCAGCGTCATCGACAGGATCCGGTTCATCGGCGATTCGGAGCATGGCATCGTCGTCACCAACGCAGTCACCGGCCGGTTCGGCGTCTATGATTATGATTTCGCGACCGACACGCGGGGAGAACCGATCTTCGAGCATCCGGTGGCGGACGTGACCGCCGCGATCATCGGCCAGGACGGCCACGTCGATGGCGTGACCTTTGAGGACGACCGGCCGCAGATCCATTGGATCAACCCGGATCTGCAGCGGATCCAGGCGGCGATCGATCGCGCGCTGCCGGGCAAGGTCAACATGATGCTCGACCGCTCCGAGGACCGCAATCGCTTCCTGATCTGGTCGGGCGGCGCCGACGATCCCGGCGCTTATTATGTCTACGATCGGGCCGCGCGCCGGATGGACGGCTTCGCTCACCCCTATGAATCATTGGACGGCCACGCTTTCGCCGGCGTGAGGCCAATCCGATTTCGCGGCAGGGATGGGACCGAGATTCCCGGCTACCTGACGCTGCCGCGCGGCGGCAGCGAGCGGAACCTGCCCCTGGTGCTGATGCCGCATGGCGGTCCGTTCGCCCGCGACAGCTGGGATTTCGACCCGTGGGTGCAGTTTCTCGCCGACCGCGGCTATGCCGTGCTGCAGGTCAATTTTCGTGGATCGACCGGCTTCGGCCGGGCCTATGTCGAGCGCGGCACCGGCCAGTTCGGCAGCGGCATGATCGACGATCTCGAGGATGGCGTGGATTGGCTGGTGCAGCAGGGCATTGCCGATGCGCGCCGCGTCTGCATCATGGGCGCATCCTATGGCGGATACGCGGCCTTGTGGGCGCCGATCCGGCATCCGGAGCGCTATCGCTGCGCGATCAGCTTCGCCGGAGTCACCGATGTGCGCGCGATCCTGCGCTACGACGCGCGACTGTTTTCCGCGCCCCGCTACTCGCGCGAGTGGCGCCGCCGGATCGAGGGCGAGGAGCGGACCGACCTCTCCCTGATCTCGCCGCTGCAGCAGGCGGCGCGCCTGACGACCCCCGTCCTCATCGCTCATGGCGACCAGGACCGGGTGGTGCCGGTTTCGCAGTCGCGCAACCTCGTCCGCGCGCTCACCCGCGCCGGCACGCCGCCCGAATCCGTCTTCTATCCGCAAGCGGCGCACGGCTTCACCAAGCCGCAGGACGGCATCGACTTCCTTCAACGCGTCGAGGCATTTCTCTCGCGCCACAATCCAGCGGCGCCGGCGCCGACCGCCCCTGCCGCATCCCATTGAGACAATGGCGGGGTTTTCATTTTCGCGCCGAAGGGTTAAAGGCTTCACGCACTTTTTTGACCCAGGGATGTGAATGGCCAAGGAAGAATTGCTCGAGATGCGCGGGCAGGTGGCGGAATTGCTGCCGAACGCCATGTTCCGCGTGAAGCTCGAAAACGGCCATGAGATTCTTGGCCATACCGCCGGCAAGATGCGCAAGAACCGGATTCGCGTGCTGACCGGCGACGAGGTGCTCGTCGAGCTTACGCCTTACGACCTCACCAAGGGGCGGATTACCTACCGCTTCAAATAAGGCTAGGGCCGCGCGATGCGGCTCATCCTCGCTTCAGCCTCGCCCCGGCGACTCGACCTGCTCGCGCGGATCGGCGTGGTGCCCGATGCCGTCATGCCCGCCGAGATCGACGAGACCCCGCTCCGGGGCGAATTGCCGCTTCCCTATGCGAAGCGCATCGCGGCGGCGAAGGCGGTGGCGGTTGCCCAGGAAGGTGCGCTGGTCCTTGCCGCCGATACCGTGGTCGCGGTCGGCCGCCGCATCCTGCCCAAGACGGAGACCGAGGCGGAAGCGCGCGCCGCTCTGTCGCTGCTCTCGGGCCGGCGCCACCGCGTCCACAGCGCGGTCACCCTGATCGACGGCGCAGGCAAGGCGCGCCACCGCCTCGCCAGCTCGATCGTGATCTTCAAGCGCATTAGCGAGCCGGAAATGGCCGCCTATCTGGCCAGCGGCGAATGGCAGGGCAAAGCAGGCGGCTATGCGATCCAGGGCCGCGCCGAGGCGCTGATCCGGATGATCTCGGGCTCTTATTCCAATGTGGTCGGCCTGCCGCTCTACGAAACCCGCGCGCTGCTGCGCGCCGCCGGTTTCGAACTTGGCTGAGTGGCTGTACGAGGAGGGGATCGGCGAGGATCGCGCGATCCTGGTCGAGGGCGATTCCATCCTGGAGGCAGCAATCGAACTGCCCGGCCTTCGCGCCGGCGCGGTCGTTCCGGCCCGGCTGACTAATGTCGCCGGGGCGACGACGATCCGCGACGGCGTCGAGGCAATCGCCTCACCGCTGCCGCCCGGCCTCACCGAAGGCGCGACCTTCAACGCCGAAGTGTTGCGCGAGGCGATCCCGGAGCAAGGACGCCTCAAGCTCCCTAAGGTGCGCGCCACCAGCCTGCCGCTCCGCGAAGGACCCACGCTTCGCGAGAGGGTCGGCAATCCTGCGCCCCTCTCAATGCACGGCCCCGACAAATTCGAGGAGGCCGGCTGGTCCGAATTGCTCGAGGAGGCAGCGCGTGGGGAGATCGCTTTCCAAGGCGGCGCGCTGAGGATGAGCGTCACCCCCGCCATGACCCTGTTCGACGTCGACGGCAGCCTGCCGCCGCCCGACCTGGCCGAGGCCGGCGCCGCGGCGGCGGCGCGGGCCATATTGCGCTTCGGCATCACGGGGTCGATCGGCGTGGATCTGCCAACGCTGAAGCGCGACCAGAGGCAGGGGCCGGCCGCGATCGTCGACGCGATCCTGCCGCAGCCTTTCGAGCGCACCGCGGTCAACGGCTTCGGCCTGCTCCACATTGTCCGGCGGCGCGAGCGGCCGAGCCTTGCCGAGATCGTCCAGGCCGATCCGGTCGGCGCTGCGGCCCGCGCACTGCTGCGCCGTGCGGAGCGCCATAAAGGGCCGGTCACGCTGCATGCCGCACCGGCGGTGGTCGCGCGGATCGGGGAGCCGTGGCTTGCCGCGCTTCAGCGCCGCATCGGCGGCGCTGTCAGCTTGCGGGCCGAGCCCGGCCTCGCCATATCGGCCGGACATGTCGAAAGCCGTTCGCTCTGATCCCTGCCCGTTGTGCGGCAAGCCCGCCGATGCGGTGCACAAGCCGTTCTGCAGCCAGGGCTGTCGCGACCGAGACCTGCTGAACTGGCTCGACGAGGGCTATCGCGTGCCCGGACCGCCCGCCGACCCGGATGCCGGCGGAACCAGCGATGACGGGCTGGACAGCGAGCGCTGAGCAGCTTTCTTGTCTGCCGCATTTTCCGGGTCACCGGGGCGTTGCCCCGGCTTGAAAATGCTTTATAGGCGCTGCTCCCGCTTGCCGCGGAAAGCCCAGGTAGCTCAGTTGGTAGAGCACGTGACTGAAAATCACGGTGTCGGCGGTTCAATTCCGTCCCTGGGCACCATTTTTAATAGGTTAACTGGCTAGCGTTGCAGAAACATCGCGCTGACAAACACCAAATCCAGCGCGGTGGACCGGTGAGGTGCGTACCAGCGCGTCCACAAGCGTTTCCTCGCGGGCTTTCCACCGCCCGACTACGTCGGAAGCAAAGTCATGGGCCACACGTTTTGGCCAGAGCGCTGGCTACTGCGGCGCCTGCGGGTAGGCCGAGAATTCCTTTCACGAACACAGCGAAATCGATCCTGAATTGCGATGCTCGCGAGATATTCCGATTCAAGGCGCCGCCGCCAAGTGGAGCCGGCGACACGCGGTGACAGTTGCCGCGCCGGCACCAAAGGCGGTCGACTGGGTCCGAGCCGGGCGGTGGCCCCGACCGGCCCGTTACCGTTCGGGGCCCGCCCAGCGGATCCGGCGACTTACCGTGTTGCCACACCTCGCTGGCCCGCCAGTCAGATCACAGTAAAGTCGCCTGCTGCGACCACGGGATGACTCTGCAGCGTTGCGAACAACACGGCCGCGCCAGCACCATCTCCGTCGGCGTCATAGAGCAGAGTGCCGGTGGCGCCGTCGTAGATGATCCTGTCGTCGGCGTCGTGGGCCGCCGTGCCTGCGAAGAAGGCATTGGGATTGAGTGCCCCCAAGCCGCCGATCGCGGTGAACGCCGCATCGTCGAGCGCGATCCTGTCGGTGCCGGATGTGAAGTCGCCGATCGTGTCGACGTTGCCTGCACTAGGCGCGGCCGTGAACTGGAAGGTGTCGGAACCGCCCAAGCCATACAGGATGTCATTGCCGAGCTTGCCGTCCAGGACATTATTACCGGCATTGCCGAAGAGTGTTTGCGCGAGTTCGTTCCCGGTGAGGTTGATAGCCGTGGTGGCCAGATTGTCGACGGTGGTCAATTTCTCCACCTCGGAGCCCGCCTCCAGCGTGAAGTTCGCCGCGGCAAATACGCGGTCATTGCCGCTCCCCACGGCTTCCACGATCCGGTCCGCCACGTTGCGGATATAATAGTTATCGTCGCCCTCTAGGCCGACCATGACATCGCCGCCCCCACCACCATCCAATATGTTCGCGCCTGCATTGCCGTAGACGTACTGACTTAGATCGTTGCCGGTCAGGTTGAGCGCCGTCGTCGCGAGATTGTCGATCATCGTGACCTTGTCGACATAGGAACCGGGCTCGAGAGACCAGCTTACCGCGGACAATATGCGATCATAGCCCTCGCCAGCAGCTTCGATGACACGATCGGCGGCGGTGTCGACGTAGTAACGATCATCGCCACCGAGGCCGGCCATTACGTCTGCGCCGGCAGAGCCGTCGAGCACATTGTCGCCGGCATTGCCGAACAGATACTGGCCAAGTTCGTTGCCGGTCAGATTGATCGGGGTCGTTGCGAAATTGTCGATTGTTGTCAGCCTCTCGATCTCGCTCCCAGTCGCCAGAACATAACTGACGCCTGTCAGGACGCGATCGTTGCCATGCCCAGACGACTCCAGCGCGAGATCGCCATCTTGATCCACAAAGTAGCGGTCATCACCGGCGCCGCCCGATAGTGTATCGATGCCAACCGTGCCGACCAGCATGTCGTTGCTGTCGAGGCCGTTGATCGTCAGCGACACGGTCGCCGTGCCGCCGCCCGCCAGCGTGTAGGTGAAGCTGTCATGCGCGGGCGTGTTCGATGCGCCTGATGCCGCCGCAGGCGTCGCATCGAACGCGTGGTTCGGATCGTAGCTGAACGTGCCACTCGCGTTGAGGGTCAAGCGCGCGCCGGACGCTAAAGTGATCTGCGTGCCCACATTGGCGCCCGACCCATTCACCGCCGAGACGCTGAGAGTGGGACCGTCAACATCGGTGTCCGTGCCTGAACCGTTGTCGTTGAATACGTTGCCCGTGACAAACGTTGCCTCATCGGTCGCTAAAGCGTCCGGCCGGGCGATAGCCGGGGAGTTGCCGCCATCCGGAGTGAACTCATACATTCGGAAGTAGACGTCCTCGCTGGTGTTCGTGCTCGGTCCGTCCCAGGTGAAAACGACATGGCCGTTGGCGAGCGTGACCGCACCGTCGCTGAAGAAATTGCTGTTGAAGGGCGAATTGTAGCTCATCTCGAAGGCTGGGCCCTGCGGCTGGTCGTGCGAGTCGAAGGCGCGGGCGAGGACGTTATCGTCGGCGCTGTCATCTCTGATCCAGCCGACGACATAACCGCCATCAGCAAGCGCGGTTACCACCGTCCGGCCATAAGCTCCGCTCGCCTTGCCATCGACAAAGATCTCGCCGCCGATCGGATTGCCGCCCGCGTCGAAATGGCGCGCAACGACGCGACCGCCGCCATTGCTCGGCAAGGGATCGATCCACGACACGACGAAACCGCCATCGCTGAGGCGCGCGACATCATTGCCATATTGGCTGTTCGCGGTCTGGGTGTTGGCCTGGAACTCGGCGCCCGCCGGTTCGCCGCTGGACGTGAAGCGCTGGCCGACGATCTCGAAATTGGTGCCGCTGTTCGCCGCCCGCTGCCAGGTCACGACGAAGCCGCCGCCGGGCAGTGGCGCGATCGCGGAAAGGCCGTGCTGGTCCGTCGCGGACATCGGTGCGACCACGAAGTCGGCTCCTAGTGCCGGTCCGTTGGGAAGAAAGACGCGCCCGCGCACCTCCTGGAACACGTCGAAGGCCTGGGTGTCCCAGGTGAAGAGCAGACCGCCGCCCTCCAGCGTGGTAATGTGCGGGTTGAACTGCTCGTTCGGGCTCGTGGAATTGACCGCGAACAGGCCGCCGACGGGATTGTTGAGGCCATCATACCAGCGCCCATAGATTTCAGCCTGAGCGAAGCCGCCCGCCTGGAATGCGATGACGAAGCCGTCATTGGCGGTCGCCGCAACGCTGACCCAGATAGGCGAGCCGCCCTGCGTAGAATCCAGAGGGAGCTCGTTGCCGACCGGTTGGCCTGTCGCGCTGAAGCGCTGCGCGAAGACGCGGCCCGTCGAACTGTCCTGCCAGACGATGACATAGCCGCCACCCGACAGAGCGGCGGCGGCAGGCGCAAACTGGGCTCCGGCGTTGGTCACGCCCACAAGAGTCTGGTCGGTCAGTGGTGTCTGGGGCATATCGTCCTCCTCGGCGGCGAACCCATTTCTTCACTCATCCCCCAAGGCGTCAAAGCGCGGCGGAACGGGTCGCGCATCGCAAAATATTTTTGGAGAGAGCTCGCGCCCAGGCAGCGCTTGCCCGCGTCCTAGTCGATCCCTCACGGGCTCCGTCAGCGTCGATATCTTCGCCTTCACCTACGCTCTGGGCGGCGGCAATATCGACCGCATCATCGATTTCGTCTTGTGCACCGACAAGATCGCGCTGGACCATCGGGTTTTCGGGCTCGGCGTCGTCGCGCTCAATGCAAATGCGTTCGTGATCGGAACCGCCACTCAAGTCGCGGACGACCGACACATTAGAACGGCACGACCGGCGGCTTGCTGTTCGATGCCGACGGCAACGGCACGACCGCTGCAGTGCAATGCGCGACGCTCGACAGCCACCCGACAACCACAATCGCGGATTTTATGATGATCTTAGTTCTCGGCTACTGGCGACTGACACCAGATGCCATCGCGGAATCCGCCACCCTCGCGGCGGTTTCTTCGCGCCATGAAGTCTACCGGCATAGACGGCGCTGTAGGGTCGGCTAGCGGCGAACGCCCTCACTGGCATTGACATTTCCGTCCCGGTCGCCAGCATGTTAGCGCTCCCATTTTCAAGAGGACGTTGATGCTCGAAATCGCCGCCGCCAAGGTCATCGTCACTTGCCCTGGGCGGAATTTCGTCACGCTGAAGATCGAAACGAAGGACGGAATCACCGGCCTCGGCGATGCGACGTTGAACGGACGCGAGCTTGCTGTCGCCTCCTACCTCGCCGACCATGTCATCCCCTGCCTGATCGGGCGCGACGCCCATCGGATCGAAGATATCTGGCAGTTCCTTTACAAGGGAGCCTATTGGCGGCGCGGCCCGGTGACGATGAGCGCGATCGCCGCGGTCGACATGGCCTTGTGGGACATTAAGGGGAAGGCGGCGGGCCTCCCGCTCTACCAATTGCTTGGCGGGGCGTGCCGCGAAGGGGCGATGGTCTATGGCCACGCCAATGGCAAAGACGTGGACGAGACGATCGCCAATGCTCTCCATTACAAGGAACAGGGCTACAAGGCGATAAGGCTGCAATCGGGCGTGCCGGGCCTCGCCTCGACCTACGGCGTCTCCAAGGACCGCTATTTCTACGAGCCCGCCGATGCCGATCTGCCGACCGAGAATCTCTGGTCGAGCGAGAAATATCTGCGCTCGGTCCCGCCCTTGTTCGAGCGGGCGCGGGAGGCCCTGGGTTGGGACGTCCACTTGCTTCACGACATCCATCATCGACTGACGCCGATCGAGGCCGGGCGGCTTGGCAAGGACCTCGAACCCTACCGGCCATTCTGGCTGGAGGATGCGACGCCGGCCGAGAACCAGGCCAATTTCCGCCTGATCCGCCAGCACACGACGACGCCGCTCGCGGTCGGCGAGATCTTCAATTCGATCTGGGACTGCAAGCAGCTGATCGAGGAGCAGTTGATCGACTATATCCGCGCAACAATCGTCCATGCCGGCGGCATCACCCATTTGCGGCGCATCGCCAGCTTCGCCGACCTTTATAACGTGCGCACCGGCTGCCACGGCGCCACCGATCTTTCACCAATCTGCATGGCGGCGGCGCTCCATTTCGATCTGTCGGTGCCCAATTTCGGCATCCAGGAATATATGCGCCACACGGAGGAGACCGACGCGGTGTTCCCGCACGCCTACAGCTTCGCCGCCGGCATGATGCATCCCGGCGAAGCGCCGGGGCTCGGCGTCAACCTCGACGAGGAGCTGGCGGCGAAATATCCGTACAAGCGCGCCTTTCTGCCGGTGAACCGTCTCGAAGACGGGACCATGTACAATTGGTGAGGCCATGATCGTGCGCGACGCTTCGTCGCTACGACCGGCCGAGGCCCGGTCGCGTCCGATTGCCTTGAGTGTGGCCGCGTCGATCGCGCCCCGCTACGAGCCAGGTATTCCGCACATGTTCGACAGACCCGCCACATGACCCGGCTCGTTCTTCACCCTGACCGGCTGTTCCCGCCCGACGAGGCGATTCGAGGAATTGCGCGGCGGCTGCACGATTCGGTGCGCGACCTGCCGCTGATCAGCCCGCACGGCCATACCGACCCGGTCTGGTTCGCGCTCAACCAGCCTTTCGCCAACCCGTCGGAGCTTCTGATCGTCCCCGATCACTATGTCTTCCGCATGCTCTACAGCCAAGGCGTGCCGCTCGAATCGCTCGGCATCGGCAGGATCGACGGCGGACCGGTGGAGAGCGATCCCCGCAAGATCTGGCGGGTCTTCGCCGAGCATTACCGCCTGTTCCGCGGCACGCCCTCGCGGCTCTGGCTCGACTGGGTTTTCGTGGAGGTGTTCGGCCTCGACCGGCGGCTCGATGCCGACAGCGCCGATCATTATTACGACGTGATCGACGACGCCCTGAAGCAGCCCGAATTCCGCCCGCGCGCCTTGTTCGAGCGGTTCAACATCGAGGTGATCGCCACCACCGAAGGCCCGCTCGACCCGCTCGACCATCACCGCACGATCCGCGAGTCGGGCTGGAGCGGCCGGGTGATCACCGCCTATCGCCCGGATTCGGTAGTCGATCCCGAAAATCCCGCCTTCGCCGCCAATCTACGCCGCTTCGGGGAGGTCAGCGGCGAGGATATCGGCAGCTGGGCCGGATATCTTCGCGCGCATGAGAAACGCCGCGCATATTTCCGCGAGGCCGGCGCCACGTCGACCGATCACGGCCATCCGACGGCGTTCACCGCCGACCTGCCCCGCACCGAAGCCGCGGCGCTTTACGCGAAGGTCGCTTCAGGCAGTTTCACCCCCGCTGACGCCGAATTGTTCCGCGGCCAGATCCTGACCGAAATGGCGCGGATGAGCATTGACGATTCCATGGTCATGCAGATCCATCCAGGCGTCTTCCGCAGCCACAATGAAGCCGTACGCGAGCGCTTCGGCCCGGACATGGGCGCCGACATTCCAGTCGCCGGCGAATATGTCCGCGCACTCAAACCATTGCTGGACCGCTTCGGCAATGAACCCCGCTTCAGCCTGATACTCTTCACCATCGACGAGACCGTCTATTCGCGGGAGCTGGCGCCGCTCGCCGGCCATTATCCCTGCCTCAAACTCGGCCCACCCTGGTGGTTTCACGACAGCCCGGAAGGCATGCGCCGCTTCCGCGAGCAGGCGACCGAGACGGCGGGCTTCTACAACACAGTCGGCTTCAACGACGACACCCGCGCCTTCCTCTCCATCCCCGCCAGGCACGACGTCGCCCGGCGGATGGATTGCGCCTTCCTTGCCCGTCTCGTGGCGGAGCACCGGCTCGACGAGGACGAGGCGCACGAAGTGGCGCGCGCGTTGAGCTACGATCTGGTCAAGGCGGCCTACAAGCTGTGATTCCGCGCCTCAGCGAGGCGACGCTCGACCGGCTGGCCCAGGGGGTGGGGCGGTCGTGCGCGAGACCGGCGCCACGCGTGGTCCATCTCGGCATCGGCGCCTTCCACCGCGCCCACCAGGCCGTGACGTTCGACGATCTCGGCTGGGGGATCACCGCCGCCTCTCTACGCTCACCTTCGGTGCGCGACGCAATGGCGCCGCAGGACCATCTCTACAGCCTTGTCGTCGGCGACGATGTTCGGGTGATCGGCGCGGTCCGCGCCGTGATCGTCGCGAGGGAGGAGCCCCGTGCCCTGCTCGAGGCGCTGGCGGCGCCGGAGACAAATATCGTCACGCTGACCGTCACCGAAAAAGGCTATCTCCCCGGAGCAAAGGCGGCCGAGTTCATCGCCAGGGGCCTCGGCTTGCGTCGGGATCGCGGGCTCGGCCCGTTCACCGCGATCAGCTGCGACAATCTCGCCGAAAATGGCCGCAAGCTGCGCGAGGCCGTGCTCGCCGCGAGCGACGGCGCGTTGCGCGACTGGATTGAGGAGAAGGGCGCCTTTCCGCAGACGATGGTCGATCGCATCGTTCCGGCGACCGACGAAGCCGACATCGCGGCGCTCGCCGAACGCATCGGCCTTATCGACCGCGCGATGGTCAAGGCCGAACCCTTCTCGCAATGGGTGATCGAGGATCTGTTCGCCGGCGAGCGGCCGGATTTCGAGGCAGCCGGCGTCCGCATCACCGCCGATGTCGCCCCGTGGGAGGAGGCCAAGCTTCGCTTGCTCAACGGAGCGCACAGCGCGATCGCCTATCTGGGCGGGCTTGCCGGGATCGAGTTCGTCTACCAGTTCGTCGCCCAGCCGTCGGGCCGGCGCTTCGTCGAAGCCCTGTGGGACGAACTCGAGCCGACTTTGTCGCCGCCGCCCGATCTCGACATCGGCGCCTATCGAACCGCCTTGCTCCGGCGCTTCTCCAACGCCGCCCTGGCGCACCGTACGCGCCAGATCGCGATCGACGGTTCGCAGAAGATTCCGCAGCGGCTGCTCGCGCCGATCGCCGCGCGGCTCGGGCGCGGGGAGGGGATCGAGGCTTTGGCGCTCGCGGTCGCGGCGTGGCTGCGGTGGCAGGGCGGCCGGACCGACGCGGGAGAGCGGTTCGAGGTCGATGACCCGCTGTCGGGCCAGACCGGCCGCATCGTCGGATCGCCCGCCGATCGTGTGGAGGCGGCGCTGGCCCTGCGCGCGGTCTTTCCGCCCGAGCTGGCCGCGAACGACGACTTTCGCGCCGCACTCATCCGTCAATTGGCGCGGCTGACCGAAACCGGCGCGAAAGCGGCGGTGGAAAGCTTCTCAGCCGGGGATTGAAAGGATCGCGCTTGCGTCGGCTGCGCGATGGACGCGCGACGCAGCTTCGGCTCGCGGCGTCCAGAGCATGAGATGCTCGGGCTCTTCGTGCGCGACGCCAAGGATTTCGGCCCGCCAATAGGACGCGCGAAGCATGACGGCGCCATCCATGATCGGTTGAAGCGCTTCTCCGAGCGGATCGGTCACGCGGACCAGCCAGCCACATTCCTCCTCGACCTCGCGCGCCAGCGCCTGCCCGGCTGTTTCGCCAGGCTCGATCCGGCCGCCGGGCAAATAGAAGCGGCCGTTGTCGGCACGCACCAGCAACAGGCGGTCATCGGTGTCGTGGATCAACGCATATGCGCCGGCCTGCATGTGCAGCGCGGTTCCTGACGTGAATTCGAGATCGACCTTCATATGTCCCCGCTTCCGCGGCTCAACGACGTCGCCGGGCCGCGGTTCCCGCACCGACTTGGGGCCTTCCGCCTAATAATCGCGGTGATAGCGGATGCTGGCGTTGTTCGTGCTGTTGGTGCTGAATTGCGACAGCACGCTCAACGTCCGCGAGAGCGAGATTTCGAGCTGGGTCGCGGTGAAGCCCTTGGTGTCGGTGATGATCTCGACGTAGATCCTGTCGGAGATGTACATGCCGGCCGCGACCGCGGTGCCCCGCCCGGTGGCGCTGTCGGCGTCGAGGATGCGCAGCCGGTCGATGCCGGTCGCCGAGCGCAGCCGGCCGAGCGGATTGAGCCCGCCGCTGCTGCCGCGCAGCGAATTCAGCGAAGCAGCGAGCTGGACCGCCTGCAGCGCAGAAATCTGGGTCACCGAGCTGCCGAACAGGATGCGCGAGACGATCTCGTCCTGCGGCAGGCCCGGCGAGGAGGTGAAGGAAATTTGCGGGTTGTTCGACCGGCCGTGGACATTGAGGCCGACCGTGACCTGATCGATGTCGCTGGTCGCGACCAGGTCGATGGTCGGATTGGGCGGCCGCTCGCCAGTGAAGACGACATGGCCCTCGGTCACCCGGAAGCGCCGGCCGGCAAGGCCGAGATCGCCGCGGATCAGATCGACGCTTCCGGCGATCTGGGGCGTCGCGGTCGTGCCCTCGACGCGCAAGGCGGCGCGCCATTCGGACTCGAGTCCCATGCCCGAGACATAGACCCGGTTATTGGCGTTGAGGCGAATGTCGAGCCGCCAGATGCTGGGCACGCTTTGGTCCGCGCTTTGCTCGTTGGGCGGCCGGAGCGGCTCGTTGCGGCGCCGCACGCCGGCGAGTTGCGGCACTTCGGCGGCGGCCTGACGGACGATCTGGTAACGCGCCTCGCCGAGATCGAGCGTGCCGCTGATCAGTGCGCCGCTGCGGTCGTTGACGATGTGAAGGTTGCCGGTCGCGGTCCCCGAAAGATCGTCGCTGCGCGCCAGCTGGGCGTTCTGGAACTGAAGCTGGATGTCGATCGGGTAGCCCGCCGCGGCGGCAAGTCCGATCGTGCCGCGGCCCTCGATCGTGCCCTCGCCGGCGCGGCCCGAGAGCCGGACGATCTCGAGCCGGTCGGCACTGAAGCGGCCATCGACGGCGAGGTTGGTGATCCGCGTGCCGTAAATCTCGTTGTGATAGGTGAGCGCGTTGGCGCGCACGACGCCGGTGAACAAAGGCTCGGCCACGCGGCCGGAGAAATCGGCGGCGATGCCGATCGGCCCGGTCAGCTCGTGACCCGGCAGATTGGCGAAGGCCATCGGCAGTTCCGCCGGCCCGTTATAACGGATGCCGCCCTGGAGTGGCGCCGCGAGAAGGCGCGTCGTCCACGAGCCGGCGGCCGGACCAAGCGGCTGGAGACGCGCCTGGACGCGCCCGATGATGCCGCCGCCGCGCCGCACGAGCCCTGCCAGCTGGCCGCCCTGGGGAGTCAGGCTGCCGGCCATGAACAGGTCGACCGGCGTCGAGCGTATCGCGACGCCGGTATGGGTGAAGCCGGCGACGTTCAGTCTCGCCTCGGCGCGCGGGAAGCTGCCGTCCGAGGGCTGGTAGAAATCCATGCTGCCGGTCACCTGCCCACCGAGGCCGAGACTGGGATAGAAGGCGTTCATCATGGTCAGGTCGAAGCCGTCGAGGCGGGTCTGGACGACCAGTCCATCGCCATAGATGCCGGCGACCCGGATGCGGCCTCGCTCCATTGCGATGGTCGTCGGCGCCAGCCGCCAGTTCGCTCCCTCGTGGTGGATCTCGGCGGGCTGGGCGAAACGGTAGGGGATGTTGTTGACCTGGCCGCGCGACGCCACGCGGATCAGCTCGGGCGAGATGGCGGCATTGGCGGCGACGCGGAAGGAGACGCCGCGCCGCCCCTCTGCGAAGACCTGCGCGGTGCCCGTACCGCCCTGGAGGTTGGCGCGAATGCGGGCGCGCTGGACGAAGAAATCGCCGCTGTTGAGGCCGGCGAGCTGGGCGTCGCCCTGGATCGAGATCTGCGGGGTGAGAATGATCGTCGCCTGGACGATCGCGCGCTGGACGATGATCGGCGTGTCGCCCGGCGTGCGCGCGCCATTTGCAGTCGCGGCGATGTCGATCCTTTGGTAGCGGCCAGCTGCGGCGAGCTGGACATTGCCCGCTATGCCCTGGCCGACCATGGTCAGTGTGCCTGTAAATGGGCCGGCCGCGGTGCGAACGACGCGGCCGCGGAGCTCGATCCCCGCGAAGAGAAGCCGGTCTATCGCGATCGTCATCGGCCCGCGACCGGACTGGACGACCACGTCCGCGGAGAAGGGACCGTAAGCGGAATCGCCGGTGGCGTGGATGGCCCAGCCGCCCGCCACCGCGCGCACGTTGGCGACCACGTTGGCCAGGCCGATGCCGAAGCCTGGATTGGCCGCCTCCAGCGCGACCACGGGCGCGGCGGCGGTTCCGGTGACGTGGACCGACAGCCGGCCGTAATCGTCGCTGATCCCGTTGAAGCGCAGATCGAGAACGCCCTGGCGGCTGTAGGTGCCGCCGCCAGATGCGACGTGTAGCCGCGGCGAGGCAAGCAGGACGTTGCTGACGCGAACCAGGCCGGAGGGATCCATCGCGATCCGCGCCGTGATCGTCGCATCGCCGCCGAGCAGGCCCCGGATCGTGTCGTTGTCGATCCGCCGGCTGCGCGCGGCGACGCGGCCGCTCAGGCCGAAGCCGGCGGCGCTGCTGGTCATGTCGAGCTGGGTGTCGACGTCGAACAGGCCGACGCTGTTGACCAGGTAATTGTTCACCCGTCCCTGCAGCGCGGCAAGATAGCGGCCGGCGGCGAGATCGAACGCCAGCGCAAGGCGGGCATTCACCCGGTCCGAGCGCAGGATCATATTGTCGGAGACGAGACGCATGCCGGAGATGCCGACCTGGCCGTTCAAGGTGACGTTCTGCAGTGGGCCGCCGGCGACTGCGTCGAAGCCGAGGATGCGGCTGGCCCGCGCCGAGACCGGCACGATGATGTCCTGGGCGCGCACCGTCGCGGCGCCGACCGCGCGCAGATTCTCGACCGTCGTGGTGCCGAAGGTCAGGCTGGCCGCATTCAGCTCATAGGCGACGGCCGGCGTTCGGAACGCGCCGTTGAGGATCATCGCCAGCCGAACGTCGCGGCCGCTGAGATTGGGGGCGATCGCGCCCGGCTCGGTTACCCGGGCAGCAAGGCGGAGGTTCTGGTAGCGGTTCTGGCCGAGATCGACGAGGCCCTCGGCGGCAAGCGCAAGCGCCTGGCTGTTCATCCTCAGGCGAATATTGGCGCGGCGCTCCTCGAGCGCAGCGATCAGGTTCATTTGTACGAGCGGCGCGGCGAGCCGCTGCGCCGGCCCCGTGAGGATAAGGCCCGGCCGCATCGGCCCCATGATCGTGAAGGTGCCGTCCTGGCCGGTGACCGAAAGATCGGCGATGCCGTCGCTGCCGAGCATCGCCTGGGCGCGGCCCTGCCAGCGCGCCCAATCGCCCTGCCCGGCGACGCGCGCGGCGACCGCCTTGTCGGTGCCGATCAGGCCGGCGATGAAACCGTTGCCCGGTCCCCGCGCCGACAGGTCGATGTTGAGCCGGTTCTCGCCGGGAACGGCGTCCAGATTGAGGATCAGTCGGTCGCCGCCGGCGAGCACAGGCGCCGTGACGGTGCGCGCGTTGAGGCCGACCTGGGCGCGGCGGTCGGCAAGCTTGATCCGGCTGTCGAGGCTGACCAGATGACGCCGGCCGGTCACGGCCGGGTCGACCAGCAACCGACCAATGTGAAGATGGCCGATGTCGAGGTCGATGTCGGGAAGCATCGGCGCATTCGGGTCGCCCGGCCGGAACGCGGGGAGGCGGCTCAGCCGCGCCTCGGGGATATCGAGCGAGCGGATGTCGATATGGCTGCGCAGATAGGCGAAGGGCCGATAATCGAGATCGGCCTGGTTGGCGCGGAAGAAGATACCCTGCGGATCGGCGAGCGAGACGTCGATCAGCCTCAGGTCGCCGAACACCGAGCCTTCGATCCGCTCGACATGGACCTTTAGCCCGGATGCGGCCTCGATCGCATTGATCTGGGAGACGATGAAGCGCCGCCCCGGATCGGTGTTCAGCCAGAGCAGGAAGGCGCCGATCAGCACCACGATCGCGGCAAGGGCGATGGCTGCCCATTGGGCGATCCTGCGCACCATCAGAAGGCCTGACCGATGGAAACGTAGACGGTGACCAGCGCCTCGCCTTCGCGCCGGCCGACCGGCGTGGCGACGTCGACCCGAATCGGGCCGAAGCTGGTATAGACGCGACCGCCGATGCCGACGCCGAAGCGCATGTCGGAGAAGTCGGGATATTGCGATTCGGTCACCTGCCCGGCGTCGACGAAGGCGACGGCGCCGTAATCGCCGAAGCGGTAGCGCCCCTCGATCGAGAATTCGCTGAGCCCGCGCCCGCCCAGCGGCACATTGTCGGCGTCGCGCGGGCCGAGCTCCTGATAGCCGAAGCCGCGCACCGACCCGCCGCCGCCGGAATAAAGCCGCCGCGAAGGCGCGATGTCGTCCCGGGCGATGCCGAAGATCGAGCCGAAGCGGAAGCGCCCTGCGAGCACGAACGCATCCCCGAACGGATGATAGATGCTGCCTTCGATCAGGTTGCGGATATAGTAGGAGGTACCGTCTTTCAGCGAGGCTTCGGGATTGATCCGGGCGAGCAGACGAAAGCCGCTCGTGGGGTCGAGCAGACTGTTCGAACGGTCATAGCCGAGCTGGCCGACCAGCCCGCCGATGAAATAGGCGTCGCTGAGTGACACCCGCGCATTGCCGTCGCGATTCTCATTGGTGGCGAGGATTTCGGCGCCATAGGCATAGGTCCAGCGCTTCTGCCAGATCGGCGTCGAATCGCGCGCGATGAGACCATAAAGGCGCGTCGTATAACCCTGGAAAGCCGGGTAATCGCGGCGCCCGGTATCGAACTGGAGCAGCAAAGCGCGGTCGCGCTGGCCCCAATTGTTGCGGCGGAAGCGGATGCTGACATTCTGCTCCTGCGTCCCGCCAATGGCGGCGATGCGGAGCGCGCCCTCGGGAGGAAACAGGTTTCGATGCTCCCAGGCCGCCTCGAGCCGGAAGCCCTGCCCTGTGCTGTATCCGGCAGACCCGTCGATCGATCGCGCCGGCCCGGCATCCTGCCGGACCAGGATGTTGACATATTGGGCGCCGTCTTCGGCGGTCTCGCCCGTCAGCACCGGCTCGGCCGCGACCGTGCTGAACAAACGTGTCGCGACCATGGCCTCGCGCAGATCGTCGACCTTGCGCCGATCGTAGAGCTCGCCTCGGCGGAAGCGGGCGAGGACGCCGACATGATCGGCGTCGAAGGCGAGGTCGCCCTCGGTGGTAAAGCCGGCGAAGCGGGTGCGCGGTCCCGGATTGAGCGGCAAGGTATAATCGCCGATGTGGGTCTCGGGATCGAGGACGATGTCGCGCAGGCCCAGCTCCGGGAAGGGATAGCCCTCCTGCGGCAGGCGGAGCAGGATATTGGCCTCCGCCGATTCCACGTCGGCCGCCCTGATCGGTTCGCCAGTCGCCAGCGGCAGGAAGCGGCGCGGCATGCCGGCAGGCTCGGTCTCGGGCCCATTGATCGCGATAGCGCCGAAATTGTATCGGCTGCCGGGAGCGACAGTGATGGTGACGCGCAGCCGGCCTGGCTCGGGCAATTGCTCGATCGCTGAGGCCGCGACCGCGTCATAATAGCCCTCGGACCGGAGCAGGCGAACGACCAGCGCCTTGTCCTCCTCGGCGCGCGCCCTGATCATCGCGCCGTTGACCGCATTTCCCTCGGCATCGTCGAGCGCCGACAGGCCGCGGAAACGGCCTTCGAGGCCGGTCTCGGCCATGCCTTCGACGACGAAGGAATAGCGGACGGGCGGCGGCTCCTCGCTGTTGCTCTGCGCGGTCTCGGCATTTTCGACGGGCTGGACGTCGAAGCTCGACAGGGGCGGCAGCGGCTCGGTCAGCGCAGCATCGCCAAGCGGCCGGTCTTCGACCGGTCCCGGCACTGGCGGAAAGGCAGGCGCGTTGGGATCGATCGGCTCGAGCGGCTCGCTCAGCGCGGGATCGAGCGATGGCAGCGCCTCGTCGAACTGCGAATCGGTGACGATGGGCTCGGTGCTTTGCAGCTCATCGCCCTGTGGCGGCGCGGCCTGGCCTCCGGGGGGCTGGACCGGCTGAGCGCGCACGGCAGCGGGCGCCGCAAGGGCGCCGGCCAGAATCAGGGCTATGTATCGTGCTTCCTTCAAGAAACCCCGCTCATCGCCAGAAGGACCGATAGCGCATTTCGAACGTGCAATGGGCACGAAGGTTCAATGCAGCGCGAAGACGGGCGCCATCTTTCCTTATGAGTCAATCGGGGCGCTGCCCGCCAGTTGCGGATTGAGGCTCCGGATATGGAGGAGGAAGGATCGCGGTCGCTTCATCAGCCGCGGTACTTCCTCGACGCGCAGCCCGAGTGTCCGGGCAATTTCGGCAACGAAATGGACGCAGTTGCGGCGGTTGAGATTGTACGAGGGCTGCGGCCGATTGCGCCACTGATCGACCACGGCCATCACCGCCAAATAGCGCTCGTCGGACAGGGTGAGGGCGAACTGGCGGGTGCTGCGCGCCCTTTGGCGCTCGCCTTCGACGACGATCTCGCCCGACACCGAGCCGAACAGGATCGCGGGCGTGACGCTGTGGGCGGTGAAGCCGTAGGTCGTATCGACCCGCTCGCCTGTCGCATCGACCGTGCCGTGCAGCGCAATGAAGGCGTGCGGGAAGTTGTTGCCGCCAAGCTCGCGCGAATAGAATGCGATCTCGACCGCCGCGGCGGCCGGCGCCTGGACGCCGAGCAGAAGCATGGCGAGCACCCAGAAGCAACATCCGGCTGCCCGCATTATCAACGGTGGCTTTGCGGCCTGGACTTGGACCGGCGGGCAACCGCCTCGGCACGCTTCAGGCGCCAAACTACGGCGACCTCCAGGATACCGAATGCCACGAACGGGACGGCGCAAATGATCGCCGCCCAAACCCATTCCTCAGACAAGTATCCGCTCACTCATTTCGGCCTGCACACATGAGCTCCGGATAGTCTTACGATGGGGCGCGATCAACCCCCGGGTAGACCGCATAGGCTGGATGGATTGTTGCGATGATTGAAGTCACGGCAATCGGGGCCTATGTGCAACCGCCGTTCCCCCGCCTTTCGATCGCTTTGCATGATGTCCGTGAGATCGCTATTCAATTTTCGGCCCCGCAGCCAAAAGCGAGGCTGCTCAGTGCCGGACGGGATGCGGGTCTATGCGATCGGTGACATTCACGGCCGCCTCGACCTGCTCGACCGGCTGTTGGTCATGATCGACGAGGATGATTCCCGGCGCGGACAGGCCGATACCGCTTTGATCTTCCTTGGCGACCTCGTCGACCGCGGTCCGGATTCACTTGGAGTCGTGGAGCGGCTGATAAAGCTGCGCGAAGAACGGCCGGTGCGTTGCCTGATGGGCAATCACGAGGAGGTCTTCCTCAGCGCGGTCGCCGGCGATCTGCGCGCACTGCGCTTCCTGGTCCGGATCGGCGGACGCGAGACCCTGATCAGCTATGGCATTTCCGAAGATGAATATCGCGGCGTCGACTATGATGGCCTGCTCGCATTGCTGCAGGAGAAGGTGCCGCCCTCCCACGTCGCTTTCCTGTCGGCCTTCGAGCATATGATCGAGATCGGCGACTATCTTTTCGTGCATGCGGGGCTCCGGCCGGGCGTTGCGGTCGAGGATCAGAAGACGAGCGACCTGTGCTGGATCAGGGAGGATTTCCTCAGCCACCGCGATTCCTTCGGCAAGATGGTCGTCCACGGCCACTCGATCACCGAAGACATAGACGAGCGGCCGAATCGGATCGGCATCGATACCGGCGCCTTCGCGAGCGGCCACCTGACCGCGATCGGCCTCGAAGCCGATCAGCGCTGGTTTCTGTCGACCTGAGCCTGCGGGCCGAACGGCGGCACCGGATCCCTTCCCTCGGCATGGGCCCGCCGAATCGCTGCGATCTCCGTTTCGAACAAGGCGATCCTGCTGCGCCAGTTGGGATGGGTCGGACTGCCGAGAAAGTTGAGTCCGCGGCGGCCGAAACGTGACCAGAAGCGGACCGCCGCTTCCGGGTCGAAGCCGGCCCGATCGAGCAGATAGACGCTGAACCTGTCGGCCTCGATTTCGGTCTGGCGGATATTGCGGGCGCTGCGCCCGAAACTGCCGAAGAAGCCGCGCGACACCCCCGCCGCGTCGAGCCGGACGCGATGGCCGAGGATGTTATGCGCGAATTCATGGGCCAGCACGGCGGCGAGCTCGGCGTCGTCCGCGACATAGGCGGCGATCGCTGTCGTCACCTGCACGTAGCGGCCATCGGCCTCTGCGTTGAGGCGCCCGGATGGAATCAGCTGGAACCGGCTCGCGCACCCCGGCTCGGACCCGATCTGAAGCATGACGCGCGTGCCGCCCCGCCGGATTTCGATCTGCGCATTGCCGTCGGCAAAGGCCATATCGAGCGCGTCGAGGATCTCGGCCATCCGGTCGAATGTCCGATCCCGGCCCGGATCGCCGTGCGGCAGCGCCCGGCCGTCGAGGCTCAGCAGCACATCGTCGAGGCGCAGCCCGGCCCGATCGGCGGGCCCGCCGGCCACGAGCGCGAGCACGCCGGGGCCGGCGTCCAGCCCAAAGGCCCGGATCGCCGCCGGACGGAAGCCCGCGCCATATTGCGACAGATCGTGCACCGCGAAGCCGGGAAGGTTTTCGATTCCCCGGCACAAGGCGCGGCCGGCGACGGCGAGCCGGTAACCGATGGTGGCGACTCGCTGGTCGAGGGAGCGCATGGCGAGCAGGGACGAGTCGGCGCTTTCCTGCGCCACGCTTCCCGTCACCGGGATCGCGACCATCATGAGGATCGTCAGCAACGCTCGGACAAAAACTCGACTCATCGGAAACATTCCAGGCCCTGCCGCGAGACAGGCGCCGCGGTAACGAAGTGGTAACCAACAAAGGTCATCTAGTCCAAACCCCGCGTTCACACTGTGGACTCGGCGCCACAATCGGCGCTGCGCCTGCCGCCTGTGCAAACAGGCAACAGTGTGGGATGGGCGGGAAAGTGCGGCAAATTTGGGGTTGTCAACATTGTACCACTGTGGCACTGCCAAGGCCGAAAAGCTCAACAGGGAGTTAAAGATGAGTTTCAAGAAGGCATCCGTCGCTGCGGCGCTCGCGGTTTCCATGGCCAGCACGCCGGTTCTGGCGCAGACTATATCGGCCGCGCCGCTTTCGGTCTCCGCACGCAGCGGTGCCTCGACCAGCGACGCCAACGAGCTTCGCGGCGGCTTCATCATTCCTCTGGTCGCGGTTGTCGCGATCATCCTCGGCATTCTCGCCGCGACGTCCGGCGGCAACGATCGTCCGCATAGCCCGTGATCGTCACGCGTGATGAAAGAAGATAGCGGCCTTCGGGCCGCTATTTTTTTGTCTGTCGCACATTGTCGCTAACGGCGGCTTTACGTCTCGCGGCTAAGACGTCGCGATGAACTTCACGGACAATCCCAGGATCGCGGTCATCGGCCTCGGCTATGTCGGCCTGCCGCTTGCGGTCACGCTGTCGGCTCATTTCGAAACCGTCGGCTTTGACATCGATTCGGGCCGGGTGGCCGAGCTTGCCCGCGGCCACGACCGCACGCGCGAAGTGGCCTCCGAGCGCCTGTCCCGCGCGGCGCTGACCGTCACCGATCAGAGCGAGCTCGTCCGCGGCGCCGACATCTACATCGTCACCGCGCCGACGCCGGTCGATTCGGCCAACCGCCCCGATCTCTCGCCTCTGCTCTCCGCGACCGAGACGGTCGCGGGCCTGATCGACGATGCCACGCCGACCATCATCATCTACGAAAGCACCGTCTATCCTGGCGTGACCGAAGACGTCTGCGGCCCGTTGATCGAACGCGTCTCCGGGCTGGAGCGCGGCCGTCACTTCTTCCTGGCCTATTCGCCGGAACGGGTGAATCCCGGGGACACCGAGCACACGATCGACCGAATCGTGAAGGTAGTCTCCGGCGAGAATGAGGACGTCATTGAAAAGGTCGCTGCGCTCTACGACCGCGTCACCAGTGCAGGCACCTTCCGTGCCAAATCGATTCGCACCGCCGAGGCGGCGAAGGTGATCGAAAACGCCCAGCGCGACATCAACATCGCCTTCATGAACGAGATCACCCAGATCTTCGCCAAGCTCGGGCTGTCCAGCCTCGACGTGCTCGAGGCCGCGGGCACGAAATGGAATTTCCTGCGCTTCCATCCCGGGCTGGTCGGGGGCCACTGCATCGGCGTCGATCCTTATTATCTCAGCCATTGCGCACAGAGCCTCGGCCACCTCCCGCGCGTCATCCTCGCGGGCAGAGCGATCAACGACGGCATGGGCAGCTGGATCGCCGACCAGATCCACAGCCGGCGAGAAAGCCGGACCGGCGAGGTTCTCGTCCTCGGCCTCGCCTTCAAGCCCGACGTGCCCGATCTCCGCAACTCGAAGGTGATCGATATCGTGCGCCGGTTGACCTGGCTCGGCCACAGAGTGACGATTCACGACCCCCTCGCCGACCCGGTGGCGGCCGAGCGGGAATATGGCCTGAGAAACGATCCCGATGCGCTCGATCGCAGCTATGACGTGGTCGTCGCTGCCGTACCGCATCTCGTCTATCGCGATATGAGCGCCGAAAAGGTGGCCGCTCTCGGCCGGCCGCAAGCGTTGATCGCCGACCTCCACGGCATCTGGCGCGACGGCGCGTTGCGCGCCGATCTCGACACATGGACGCTGTAAGCGCCACGCCGAGACGCTAGAGAGACGGCATGACGACTCTCGTGACCGGCGCGGCCGGCTTCATCGGCTATCATGTTGCGCGCACGCTGCTCGCGCGCGGCGACGACGTGATCGGCATCGACAATCTCAATCCCTATTACGATCCGCGGTTGAAGGAGGATCGTCTCGCCGAGTTGCGCAAGCCGAACCGGGGTCAATTCTCTTTCCACAGGCTCGACTTCGCAGACCACGAGGCCCTCGAAACCGCCCTTGCCCCGCTCGAATTCGATCGCATCATCCATCTCGGCGCCCAGGCGGGCGTGCGCTATTCGATCGACAATCCCCGCGCTTACCTGTCCGCGAACCTGGCCGGCCACCTCAATTTGCTCGAGATCGCCCGCCATCGCGGCTCCAGCCATCTCGTCTACGCATCCTCCTCATCGGTTTATGGCGGCAATGAAACGCTTCCGTTTCGGGTCGAGGACCGCGTCGACCACCCGATCTCGCTCTACGCCGCGACGAAGAAGGCGGATGAGCTGATGACCGAGACCTATGCCCATCTCTACCGGCTGCCGGCCACCGGCCTGCGCTTCTTCACGGTCTATGGCCCCTGGGGCAGGCCGGATATGGCGATGTGGATCTTTGCCCGGAAGATCCTTGCCGGCGAGCCGATCCAGGTCTTCAACCACGGCCGGATGCGCCGCGACTTCACTTATATCGACGATATTGTAGCGGGAATCCTTGCCTGCCTCGCTGACCCACCGGCCGACGATAGGCGTGCCAAAGCCGGCGGCAGCCTCGCCCCACACCGTATCTACAATATCGGCAACAATCGTTCGGAGGAGCTTATGCTGATGATCGCGCTCCTGGAGCAGTATTGCGGACGCAGGGCGCTAACGGAAATGCTGCCGATGCAACCGGGCGACGTCGCCGAGACATTCGCCGACATCAGCGCAATCCAGAACGATCTCGGCTTTGCACCCACCATCTCAATCGAGGAGGGGATCCCTCGTTTCATGGACTGGTTCGTCCGACACGATGCCGCTGGCTATGCCGCTTAAGCGGGAAACCCGAAGCAGTTTCTGCCAGGCCCGAACTCCTGAAGACTTGGCTATTGCGGCAACGAAGGACGTTCCAAGCTAGGTACGATTCAATCGAGGCGGCACATCCTTTATAGCCTGTGCACGGAGATCGCGTCGATCCATGGCTGCGTCGCGCCCGAAGCCTGCGCAGCGCCGGCGCCAACTGAAAGCCACTGCGCGCCGCAATTGGCGGCAGGTACCTGGAAGGTACCGCCGAGCGGCGCGCCCGCGCTCCCCGCCACAGCGAATGGCAGTGTCACAAGGGCGGCGCCGCCTTCTCCAGCGCATCGGACTGCGAGCCGCGACTGCGAACCCGCTTCGGCCGAGCCCACCACCGCATCCATCCGGTAATGGCCAGGCGGGAGGGTCAGCAACTGGCGTGCGACTTCTCCGCTCCGCTCGGTCTCCGCGGAAAGCCGCAGCACGAACCCTCCCCGCGCGACGTCATTTTCCCGATACGCGCCCAGTCCGGATTCGTTGACGTAGAGCCAGTCGAAGGGCGGAAGCCCGAGATCGGGCGCGTCGAAGCCACCATTGCGGACGAAATTGCCGCCCGCACCCGGCGCGGATCCCCCCGTCTGCCGGTATAGCCGCTCAGCGGACGCGAAAGCCCCCGCCTCCACCATGCGTCGCAAGGCCAGGACGACCAGCGATCGCTCCCGATCGTTTCGTGGATCGAGCCGCAACTTCCCGAGCAGGAAGATGACTGAACCGGGCGCATTTGATTCGCTGACGAGATGCTCCGCAAAGGGAAACCACCAGGGTGGTCGCGGATCGAGAAGTCGTCCCACGCCGTTGGCGATCGCTGGCTCAGCGGCGGCCTGCACCATGATCGGAAGGAGGGTTTCCCGCGCGTCGGTGGAAACGCGCATGGCGCGATCGTAGTGCAGTAGCGCGCCCGGAATATTGTTGCGGCGAACCTCGCTTTCCAGAAGCATCACTTGCGTAGCCACGTCGCGCCGGGACAATCGCTCGGCGAGGATGAGATACTGCTCCCCCTTGGTGCCGTCACCGGACAATGTGCTCACAACCGCCATCGTCCGCGCCGCCGCCACATTGACCGGCTCGCGCCGCAAAGCCGCTTCCGCCAATTCGCGCGCCCGCGCGACAGCGGCTGGCGAACGGTCTGAGGTGAGCATCTGAAAGGCGGTCAGCGCACCCGCTTCAGCATTTGTATTCCACCATGACAGCGCCGCTTGCGGCTCCCTTGTCTGCATGACGCCTGCAAGTGTGAACGCGAATGCGCCGTAACACAGGATGGCGCACAGGCCGACGATCACAGCGGCGCGGAGCAGCCTCACGCGCAAGCCAATGCTCCCGACATGGGAATCCGCCCGGGTTCAGGCGAATCAGTCGGCAGCTTGGTCCGAACCACTATGCCCATAACCATAGCCATACCCATATTCGTAACCATAGCCGTAATGGGCACGCTTGGAGTCGAACTTCGTCAAGACCGCGCCGAAGATTTGAGCGTTGGCGGCCCGAAGCCGGTCGATCGCGACCCGTGCCATGCGCCTCTGCGTGCCATGCGATTCGAGTACGAATACCACGCCTTCAACCCGGTTCGCGATCAGCGGTGCGTCGGCAAGTCCCATGACAGGCGGGGCATCGAAGAGGACATGATCATATTGTTCGACCAGCTCGCGAATGAGTCGGTCGAACCGGTCGCTTGCCAGCAACTCGGGCGCACTCGGCGGTTTAGGACCGGCCGCAAGGATCGAGAGACCCTCGATGCTGGTAGGTTGGATTAGCGTCGACAGCTCCGCTTCGCCGATCAGGTAGTTGCTGACGCCCCGCTTGTTCGAAGCGCCCACCAGGCTGTGGACGGAGGGCGAACGCAAGTCGCTGTCGACCAGAATGACGCGCTTCTTCAGCCGGGCCAGCGCCGTGGCTATCGCAAAGCTGGTCGTGGTCTTGCCTTCGGCCGGTCGAGAACTGGTGACGGCGAGGCTTCGGGGCGCGCCGTGATCGGTTGCAAAGGCAAGGTTGGTGTTGAGTGAGAGATAGGCCTCGGTCAACGATGACTTGATGTCCATGAGCTCGTCGAGCATTTTTGGACTGTTCGTCCGCGGAATCGTCCCCAGCAGAGGCACGGCGAGCGTGTCTTCCACCTCGGTCGGATCGGTGATGCCCTGGTCGACCTGCTCCATGGCGAATGCGCCGCCGGCTGCAACCACAAGGCCGCCAAGCAAGGCGATCAGGAGGTTCATGGCGATGCGGGGGCTGGTTGGCCGTTCGGGCAGTTGCGCACTGTCGACAATAGACACGTTGTTCACGCCCACGCCGCCGGCGACTCCGATTTCCTTGTAACGCTGGAGGAGGGCATCATAAAGTTGCCGGTTGGTATCCGCGTCGCGCTGGATGATATTGTATTGAATGCTGCGTCGCCGGAGATCGAGTATCCCAGACGTCAGCCCAGTCACATGCTGACGCAGACTCTGCTCGCGTTCGAGCATGGCGGTATAGGTCTGGCGCAGGGTATCCTGCACGCGCGTCTCCTCCCGCGCGATGGAAGTATCGAGCTGCGCGATTTGCGCGTGCAGGGCCACCGCCTGCGGATATTGAGGATCGAACTGGACAAGCAGTCGCGAATATTCAGCATTGAGCTCGGCACGGCGTGCCCGCAATTGGGTGATCGCCATGTTTGTCAGTGCCTCTGGCACCGAACCGCGCCGGGAATCGAGCCTGCTTTCGGCCTGCACGCGATCAGCGGTCGCCTGGGCCAGTGCGCGATTCAAATTGGCAAGATCGTCGGCGATCAAAGATCGCTCGCCGGCGGCGGAAGAGCCGCCATCGCTTGGCCCAGGAATGTTGACGATACCTTCGCGCGCGGCATAGCCGACAAGTGCGCGCTCGGATTCGTCAATCCGCGTGCGTAGTTGCGCGAGCCTTCCTTCCAGATAATGCCGCGCATAAGCGGTCGCGTCGACACGGCGCTCGAGATTCCGATCGACGAAATTCTGCGACCAAGTGTTGATCACGCGCTGCGCCAGCGCCGGATCGGGACTGATGAAGCGAATTTCCACCAGTCGCGACAGCCGTTCGGGAACCACATAAAAGTTGCGGAGCAATATGTTAGCCGCCTCGCGAATGCGCTGTTCCCGCGTCGACGCGCTGGGCTTCGGCCGTCCGTTTTCAAACCACCCGTCCGCTTCCTTCGATCGATATAGCTCGAAGAACTCGGGATTGTCGTGCAGATTCAAACGACTGGCGACGCGCTCGGCCAGTCCGCGCGAACGAAGCAGGCCATATTGGGTCTGATAGAATTCCAGGTCGACGGCATTGGATTGCCGATCGGGTTCGGCGCCCTGCACGTTGATGAAATTACTGCTGTCGCGCTTGATTTCCAGGGTCGCAGACGCCGAATATTTTGGCGTCGTTATCAAAGTCACTAGCAGACCCAGCAGCAGTGCGCCGGTTATGGCGCCCAGAATGAACCATTTGCGACGGCGCGCCATCGACAGGATTTGGGTCAAAAGCGGGATTTGCTCGCGCGTGGCGAGCGGCGTGACCTGCGCTTCGACTGGACCCGGCGCAGTCGCCACCGGGCCTGACTGCAATTCAATATTGTTCATCTGCGAATCCGAAAGTCATCTGAGAATGGTGACGACCGGCGCCAACAGCGCGCCGGAAGCCGTCAGGATCTGGCTGAATAGCCGGCGTGCTTCGGATTCGCTGACCACGACGACGTCGTTGGCATAAACCTGCGGATCGTCATAGGCGCCAAGCCTGATAGCCCTGAGATCGTAAAGCGCTGCCATGCGCTGGTTGCCGACAGTGCGAAAAACCACGACGTGGTTGGTGGCCGCGAATTCGGTCACCCCCTTTGCGCGGGCGATCGCGCGCATCAGCGTCATCCCGCCGATGGCGGGATAGAGGCCCGGTTCCTGGACGGCGCCATCCACGGTGACCAATTGGCTGTTCGCCTGCGAGACGCTGATGGTCAGGAGAGGATTGCGGACATGACGTTCGCGCAAACGCGCAGAAACTTCGGTGGCAAGCTCGTCCGGTGTCCGACCACCGGCTTGCAGCCGACCAGCGAGCGGAAGCGCGATCTCGCCGTTCGCATCGACCTGCACGGTCCGGCTGAGCTCGGTCAGCCCAAACACATCAACCGTCAGCTGGTCGAATGGACCGATCACATAAGGACGGCCCGGTGCGCCCAAATCATCACGCGTCGGCGCTGGCAACACATTATTTTGTGCGACGACCAGATCCGGGCGACCAACGAAGCGCGACGAGGCGCATCCGCTCAACACCAAAACCAACCCGACAAAAATCAAGCGGCAATTCATTGCGAAATTAGCATCCTACAGGGGAAACCGGCGCCATGTCGGCACCGGGTCACTAGAGAGTTCGATGGGCGATTGCAACCTCATGATCCCGGCCGAGATCAATCCGGAGGGGCCGATTTGGCCGCCGATTCGACTTCGCCGCTAGTGCGTCGGGCATCGCTCAACCAGCCGCACAAAATGGCGAAGACCAAAGCCAGCAGAGGCGTGCGCAATGGATAATCAACCAGACTCTGGAGGAAAAGGATCAGGATTGTCGCCGCAGCGAGACGCGCGCGTAGCGCAGTTGCGCCGCCGCGCTTCGCCCGCAACGCAAACCAGATCCGCCGCGTCATCCAGACCAGCAGAATCAGGAGCAGAATGAGCGCCGGCAGACCCCCGGTGATAGCCAACTCAATGAGGTCGTTATGGGCATGATTGAGGTATTGCGGGCTGAGCGTCGCGTCCGGTTCATAACCGCGGAAGACCGCGTCGAACGCGCCGAAGCCAGTGCCGAAGGGAAAGAAGTCGCGCGCCATGGCAAGTGTGATCGGCGCAAATTCTACGCGCGCCTCGGCGGCGAGATAGTCCAGCGAGATGAGCCGGTCGATTGCTATCGCTCGACCGAGTAGGATGACGAAACCAGTCAACGCAATCGGAATTGCCAAAAACAGAATCCCGATGGTGCGTGACTGGAATCCGCTGAGCAGCCGGTTCCGCGGCGCCAGCAGATAGGCCGCGAGAATGCCGACGATACCGAGGAAAATCCCCGCCCGCGAGCCGGTGACGAGGAGGAGCGGCACGAGCAGAGTGCCCACTCCCAGGGCGATCCAGGCACGCAGCCGCGCATAGGCTGCGTCGGGGTGCGGCATCAATGTCCATGCCCTGAGCATCGGGAATGAGATCGCAAGGAATACGGCCTGGTGATTGCGATTGGCAAAGAAGCCGACCGACGAACCTTCGTGGGTTATATTATAAAGGAACGCGGGGCCGTGGGGATTGCCGGTGACCTGGACGATGCCGAACAATGCGGATGCGCACGCGGCTATGAGCAGGATCGGCAGCAGCAGCGCTCGCTGGGGCGGCGTCATGGAGGCATAGGCGAGGAGTCCCGCCAGCGGAAACGCCAGGGTCAAGAGGCTGCCTATCGTGAGATCCGGCGTCAGGCTGAGAGGCCGCCAGGCGTCGGCACTGTCTGATAGTGCGACGAGCTCGGCATAACGGTCGTGGCCGGGCAGGCTCGCCCACAGAGAAGGTGGAAGAGGCACGAGCTGTGCGCACATCAGAAGAGCCAGGCCGCCGAGCAGTATCAATGGAGCCCTTAAAGGCCGAAACTCCCGGCGCAGCGGCAAGAGCAGCAGGAAAGCGATGCAGATGATCGCTGCGGGGCGGACATAGACAAGCGAGAGCACATCGCCTCGAGAGGCGCCGCCCCCGAGCATACAGATGACGAGGAGTGCAATGAAGGCTGCCAGTGGCGCGTTGAGGATCCAGCTCCTGACCGGATTCCTGTAGGTCGTATCGTTTGGCAAGCTGCGCTCCCGAATGCCGAAGACCCTCCTGTTTTGGGCCGGCACGCCGAGGCTTCGTCGGGCGTCGCCTTTATGTCAAGTTTGCTGTCAAGGGTATACTACACCCCTCATTTGATTGCAGGATCCGAGGCATCTCCGTATAGGCGCTGTCGAATTTGCGGGATTGCCGCATTTGCCGGGAGGCTTGTTCATGAGTGAAGTTGGGCTGGATTTCGCGCCCGTCGCGCGACCGGGGCGACCCGTGCCGGCCGCGCCTGGCGCGATCGCCGAGTTGCAGGAGCTCGAAAACAAACAGCGGCAGCGCGCGTACATGCGCTTCCTGGCAACTTCGAGCGACCTCGTCGCTTTGGCGCTGGCGTTTCTTGTCGCGAACGTCATCAGGTTCGGCGACCCGCTACACAGTCAGGGCCTCAATATATTGGCCGTGTTCGTCCTCATCTATATTCCGACGGCGCTCAACTGCCGCGCATATGCGATCGCCAATCTCGTTCGGGTAGGCGGTGGCGCCTCCAAGGCAGTTGTATCCCTGTTTCTCACGATCAGCGCCGTCGGGTTGGTCGTCTTCTTCCTAAAGGTCAGCACCGACTTCTCCCGCGCCGTGTTCGGCACTGGAGCAATCTTGGCGCTGATCGTGATCCCCACATCGCGAATAGCCATTGCACGCCTAGCGCGCGCCCGGTTTGCCATCTCCGCGCTGAACGAAATCGTCATCGAAGATGGCGTGCCGATCGAGCATTCGCCAGGGACTGTCGTACTGAATGCTGAACGATTTGCCCTTGCCCCGCGAATCGACGATCCCGAGATGCTGGATCGAATGAGCCGATATCTGCGCAACGCGGACCGTGTCATCGTTTCATGCCCGCCCGAGCGCCGACGCGCCTGGGCCTATGTCATGAAAGGCGCGGACGTCCACGCCGAGGTTTTCGCGCCGGAGGTCGAGGCGCTTGGTCCGCTCGGCATCAGCCGGTTCGGCGCGAACCATACGCTGGTCATTGCAACAGGCCCGCTGGCAATTTCCGACCAAATCATGAAGCGTATTTTCGATCTCGCGCTCACGATTGCCTCCCTTCCCCTGACGTTGCCGCTGATGGCGATAATCGCGCTGGCGGTCAGGCTCGAATCTCCCGGGCCGATCATCTTCATTCAGCCGCGAGTGGGGCTGGGGAACCGGCTTTTCCCGACCTACAAATTTCGCAGTATGTATGTGGACCGGCTGGACACCGACGGCGCACGCTCCACTGGCCGCGACGACGAAAGGGTGACCCGCATCGGCCGGTTCATCCGAGCCAGCAGCCTCGACGAGTTGCCGCAGCTGTTCAACATCCTTCGCGGAGACATGAGCATCGTCGGACCTCGACCCCACGCACTCGGCTCACGAGCGGAGGACAAGTTGTTCTGGGACATCGCGGCAGATTATTGGCACCGGCACGCGGTCAAGCCGGGCTTGACCGGCCTGGCCCAGGTCCGCGGCTATCGCGGCTCGACGGAGACCGTCACCGACCTAAGCAATCGGCTCCAGGCCGATCTCGAATATCTCTCGGGATGGTCAATCTGGCGCGACATATCCATCATCGCCGCGACTTTCCGGATACTGATCCACCGCAACGCCTACTGAACGCGGCCGAAAATCCCGCCTAAAATAGAAACGAGCCGCTGGCGCTGCGCCTGCGATCCGCTTCCGCCATCAATGCGACGAGCGAGTCGAAATCGGTCGAGCGGGTCCACCCCAGTTCACGCTCGGCCTTGGCAGGATCACCGATGAGCAGGTCGACTTCGGCCGGTCGATAGAATTGCGGATTGATGCGGACCCGCACCTTGCCGCTGGCGCGGTCGGTGCCGACCTCCTCGACGCCGCTCCCTGACCAAGCGATCTCCCAGCCAAACGCGCGGGCAGCGCACTCGATGAAGTGGCGGATCGAGTGCGTCTGACCGGTCGCCAGAACGAAGTCGTCGGCTTTTTCAGCCTGCAGCATCAGCCACATCCCTTCGACATAGTCCCCGGCAAATCCCCAGTCGCGCTTGGCGTCCAGATTCCCGAGTTCAACATGTTCCTGGGTGCCCGCCTCGATTGCGGCAAAAGCCCGCGTGATCTTGCGAGTCACGAACTCCGACCCGCGCAGCGGCGATTCGTGGTTGAACAGGATGCCCGAGCAAGCAAACATGCCGTAGCTCTCACGATAATTCACCGTCGCCCAATGGCTGAAGAGCTTGGCGAAGCCATAGGGGCTGCGCGGATAGAAAGGAGTGGCCTCGTCCTGCGGCATCGCCTGGACCTTTCCGAACATCTCGGAGGTCGAAGCTTGATAGAAGCGGGCCTGCGACCCTGTGAGGCGTAATGCCTCGAGAATCCTGAGGACCCCGATTGCGTCCGCATTGGCCGTATATAGCGGCTGCTCGAACGAGACGGCGACGAAGCTTTGCGCCGCGAGATTGTAGAATTCGTCGGGCTGGATCTTGTCGATCAAGCGATGAATGTTGGAAAATTCCAACAGGTCGAAATCGTGAAGTTGCACATCCTTCGCGATTCCCAGCTCCTGCAGCCGACCCCCGCTCTCGACTCCGATCCGGCGCATACCGCCATGCACCTTGTACCCCTTGGCCAAGAGCGAGCGGGACAAATATGCGCCATCCTGACCGGTGACACCCGTTATAAACGCAGTTTTCGCCACATCATCTCCGATTGTGCTCGTGCTGGACAGGCGGACCGGTCCGTGGGTCCGCGCGGCGGCTCTGCTTCGCGTCGCACCCCGCTCCTGTCAAGGCCGAGTTACTGCCGCACTCTCATGACCTTCGGAATAAAGGGCGAGCACCGTCTCCAGCATCCCCTCACGCGTGAACTCCTCCTCATATCGCTGACGCGCGCGGACGCCATAATCGCGACATGCCTCGGAATCGCCGATCAGCCCGTCGATCGCAGCCGCAAGCGCCTCCGGATCGCGCGGCGGCACGATGCGGCCAGTCTCGCCCTCGCCGGCAACCCAGGCGACGCCCGATCCTGCGATGTCGGTGGCCACCGTCGGCAGGCCGTGACCCATCGCTTCGAGCAGGACGAGGCCGAAGGCCTCGGACCGTTTGACCGAGCACATGACATAGAGGGCGGCTGCGCGGAACAAGGCGTTCAGATCCTCGATGGAGAGCCGGCCCGCGAGCAGCACCTTGTCCCCCACGCCGAGCTCGGTGACGAGGGCGGCGTGCATCGCATCGAGCGGCCCGGTCCCGACGATCACGATCGCCGCATCGGATCGCGCCAGCGCTGCCGCCCGGATCAGATACTCGAAGCCTTTGTATGGAACCGAGCGGCCGACCGCGAGCGCGAGCGGACGGCCTCGCACGAAGGCGGCAATCGATGCCGGCACGGTTTCGCTGGCTGGCGCCAGCGCCGGATCGGCAATTCCCAGCGGGACTGCGGTCGTTTTCCCGGGGCAACGGCGCAGGACCGGCGAGGCCAGGGCATAAGCCGAGGAGCTTGCTAGGATCCGCTCTGCGCGGTGGACCATGTAGCTCTCGAATGGCCGCGCCAGTGCGCCGAGCACACCCTTTTCGACAAGGTCGGTCTGCCACTGCAGGAAGATGCGCACCCGAGACGGAATGAAGAGCAGCCCGATAGCGGCAATGAGGTTGGGCGTGTGGATGTGGACGATGTCAGCATGGCGGCCGCTGCGCACGGCAAGCCACAGCCAGCGCAAAGAGAGAGGCTGGGAATCGATATTCGCGATCACCTTGGCACGCTCGACGTTGACGCCGTTTTCGATCTCCGTCCGGGCGGCATTGCGCGTGAAAGCGACCACCGTCACGTCATGACCCGCGGCAGCTGTCGCCACGGCCTCGTCATGAGTGATAAGCTCCGTCCCACCCCATTCGGGCGGGTAGAATTTTGCCCAATGAACGATTTTCATTCCGAAGCCGCTAACCGTTCCTGGTCACGTAGACGCGGTTCACGAAGGGATCGAGGCATTCGCCAGCGAATGAAGCAGCTTCCGCGCGCCCGATCACGGGACGGCGAGGCCCGTAAGGCAAGGGGAACATGCTGTAGACGACCTGAAAGATTAGCCTATGGCCCTCGATCAGCGGCTGCCCTTTGTGGAACCCATAGGTGTTCTCCAGGAAGCCGCTGCCGGCTTCCCCGGTCATCGTCACAATGTCCTCGGCCGGGAAGGTCTGCGCAATCTCGTCGTCACTATAGCGCCGCAGGGTCAGCCCCCGTTTCACGCCGGCCGATCTGCGCACATAGACGTGCGGGCCTTTGGTGGCATCGACATCGGTGAGATATACGAACAGCTTGATGAAGCGCCAGTCGTCAACGTCGCGATGAAAATTCTCGGCCTGCTGGGCGGCGATGCCGGTCGCGTAACTCCACCAGGCGGCGAGATAAGAGATGGTCGGTCTGCATCCGAGCGCGCCTTCGACCAGAGCGAGAATATCGGGTCTGTTTGCCAGCGCCAACAGATAGGGCGCGCGCACCACATCCTCATGGTCGTGATAGCCGACATGGGAATGCGGGTGCCGTTCTCCGGAAAGCGGCAACCAGGGTCCTGCTTCGGGACGATAATCGTCGTGGACGGCGTTCTCCATGAGATAGCGCCGAACCTCCTCGCATTGAGTCCTGTCGAGGAGGCGGTCAAGCTTGACCTGGCCCTCCTCGCGCAGGGCCCGCACGGCTTGGGCCGGGGCTGGCTCCGCAGTGGCGGGACGCAGGCGCGCGATTATCCGAACCGCCGCATCCCGCGACGAGGGCTTGCGAACGCGGCGCTGCAGGAAGAAGAGCATCCACCGCCAATCTCGCAACATCGTGACTAAGCGCTTTATCTTCATGACCATGCAATCTGTGGAGCCTCGGCGGGCGATTTAGGGGAGCCGGCCCGGCACCACAACCCTTGGTTCAACCGAGCACAAGGGCGAGCGCGAGAAGGAGGAGGCCGCCGAAGATGCCGGTGTTCGTCAGCCGCCGATGCGGCAAGCCGCGGCGCGCAAGTACCAGCGTGTTGGCGAAGAAGAAGGCCGCCGCGTAAAAGGCGATCAGCCAGGACAGAAGCACGATATCCGTCGAGTAGAACATGGCGACGCCGCAGATCAGTGCGATGCCGGCAACGCTGATCAGAAGCGTTGGCAGGATCGTCCGCTGCGCAAGACCGTAACGGTTGATGCGCAGCTGAACCATCCCGAAGCCGATCCAATAGAAGGTGTGGATTCCTGCCAGCGGCAGGACTGCGCGATAGGCGGCGACGCCGCGGGCGTCGAGCGCTGAGAGGCCGATCAGCTCCGGCACTGCACGGCCTGCAACCGCGACGGCGGCCGTGGCGACCCCGACTGCGACGAAGAACAGGGTCAGCAACTTATCGGCTTCCCGGGTGCGCGCCGAATAGAGTTTTGCGAACAGGGCCGTCGCGGCAAGCTGGTGAATGCCGAGGGTGATGCCCGCCACCCGGAAGGCGACGCTATAGGCCGCCAGATCGGTCGCGTTGAACAGGCCGACGAGGATTCGTCCACCGACGCTGAGCCATATGCCGAGCAACGCGAAAATGGTCATCGGCAAGCCAAGTTTGACGCAGGTGCGCAGCCGCTCGCGCAAGCCCGGCTTCCTGATTGCGACCAGCAGGATCGCGGTCGCGATCGTCGCCAACGCGCCGAGAAGCAGATAGCCCAGCGTCATTCCGGTAAGCGAGGGACTGCCCTCGAAGGCAATCAGGACCAGAATCAACGCACCGGCGGCGAGCATCGCAATACCATCGGTCCAGGCGGCAAGATTGCGCCAGGACAGCATCCGGGACGCGGACGCTCCTACCTGGTGGACCACCGCGACCCCCAGCGACGCCATCACCATCACGGATGTGGGATCGAGATCGAGAAGATATGCGCCAACGGCAAGCAGCGAGGCGACGGAGCAGCCGATCAGCACGATCGCCGCCACCTGGTCCACGATACGGCGCTCGCCACGGACCAGGTAGACCTGGTTCATGCCGCCCATCGGGATTCCGACGGTGACGGTGGATGCAAGCAGGCCGATCGAAACGGCCAGCTCGATGCTTCCATAGACCTGGGCCGGTGCAAGCGCCGCGATCGCCAGGGGAAGCAGGTAGATGGCGCCCTTGGCGAGCACGAAATTGGGCAGGAAGAGCAGGGCCGCGCGAACGTGCCGACCGGTCGGCCGGAAGCCGACATGCTTCCAGAGCGGGTGCGACTCGACCGCGTCCCTCATTCATCCCGTCCGCTTGCGGTAGACGATATCCTGCGAAAGCGCGCGGTCGACGGGCTCGAGGTCCGCGCGCTTGGCCGGGTCCAGCGGACGCGGCAGCATGCGGAGCGGCGACGATACATAAAGACCGGGCTCGATCAGGTCTTTGGCAACAGCCGTTCCCGATCCGATCGTGACCCCGCGCCCGATCCTCACGCCAAGCGAGATGACCGAAAGCGACCCGACCGAAACATTGTCTTCGATGTGAATGGGGCCATCGATCCGATAACGGGCGAGGCCTTCCATTTCGTGTACATAGCCATGGGTCCAGAGCTGGCTGCCGCGGCCGGCGATCGTCGAATAGTCGCCGATCGTGACCGTCGCGGTCATGTCCACGTGATGCAGGAAGGTGATCTTGCTCCATTTTCCGAGCGAGAGCACCGGTTGGCCAACGACAATTCCTGGCGCGGGACAGGCGATGACGTTCATGTGCCCAATGGCCGCGTCTTCGGCCAGGCGGATCTCTACCGGCCCCGTCACCCGGTTGAGATGACCGATGTAGCTGCCGGGCAGCATCGTAAGCGCGCGGATTTTCACCCATGAAAAGCCGACCCGGGCGCCTCTGGCAATGGAAAATCCCAGAAGATTTACGAAATGGCGCGCGAGCCAGGTCGGAAGGGCAAAGAGAGCAACCGCGCAAGCGAAGCTTCTGAGCGGGTTCATCGGCATTCGTCCGTGGTGAGGGCGTACCGCGCGCGGCGGACCGGCGCAGGTGACAGTCTATTCTGGGTGATCGCGAGATTCGGGAGGGGCAAGGAGAAGCCATGAAGCTGTTTGAAGAACGGGCCGTACACGAGAACATCCAAACTATCCAACGCCGAACTCCGTCAACCGACGCACTTGCGGCAGCCCGCGGATTCGTTCTAGAGGCTCACGACGGCGCCAATGCGCCGCAATCCACTCAAAATGAAAGGCGACGGGCCTTGAATGGTGGCCATGATCTCGATGCTCGGGCGGCCCCGCCTGGGAAGGTGAAATTCGGTCGTCCGCAAGGGCGCTCGATTGGGCGTTCCGTGGCGCGCAATGTCCTCCCTATGTTCACCTCCATGCCGCGGCAGCTCCTGCGCGTGACCCTGATCCGGTTCTCGATCTGCGCGATTCGCTACCTTTGGTACGCGATGCTGCTACGCCGTACCAGGGCGCTGAATGTGGCTACGGGAGACGTGGCTCCCAATACCGTGTCCCACAACATGCGCGGCATGTTCGATCTGGCGGTCGAGCGGTCGCTACGGCTCATCTGGCCGCTCACCGCCATCGAGACCATCCGCAACAGGATCCCTGACGTCCAGCTGCTCTCGATCGGCGCGCGGACGGAAGGAGAGCTCTACAATCTTTATGCCGCCGGCTTCAAAAAGCGCAACGTCACCGCGGTCGATCTCATCTCCTATTCGCCGCGCGTGCGGCTGGGCGACATGCATGCGCTCGACCTTCCCGACAACAGCTTCGATGCCACCATGGTGGGCTGGGTGCTTGCCTACAGCGACAGCAAGGAGAAGGCGGCGAAGGAAATCGTCCGGGTAACGAAGCCCGGAGGCGTGGTCGCCATCGGTTCGGAATGGCACCGCTCCAGCGTGAACGAGATCGCCGCCGAACTGGGTTACATGCCCGCATCGTCAAGCCGCATCGACAGCATGGAGAGCCTGATCTCCCTCTTTGGCGACAATGTCGACCATATCTATTTCAACCACGACCAAAGCTGGGTCGAGCCGCACCAGGAGCTGGGCGACTTTCTACTTCTGTTCCGCGTCCGGAAGTAGGTCGGCGGGCTTGCGGACCACGAAGAGATTGAGCTGGCTGAGGTTGCGGATCGAGATGGACTGCCGGACGAGATCGAAGAAAATGCTGACCACATGCAGCGGGAAGAAGAATTGGAAGTACGAGCTCGAATAATATGACGCATATTCATACTCGATCGTAAAACCGAGGCGTTCCAGCTCGCGCTTGAATGCGGTGAACGAGCATTTATCGTAATAGGCCCGGAACCCGCCATAGCCCGCCGTCCCGGGGACGAGCGCCAGCAACAGCCTCCCCGACACCCAGGTAGGAAGGATCCGGTTCAGGATCATCGGCGGCGCCCATTTGTTGGCGAAGACGAACGCGGCCGCGCCGCCCGGCCGGAGGGCCTTGTGGACATTCTCCAGAAAACCCGACGTGTCGTGAAGATGCTCGACAACCGCGCGGCACAAGACCAGATCCACGCTGCCGTCGGGAACGCCAAGCGTAGAACAAATGTCAGCCGTGACCGCCTGATCGAGCTTGGGATTCAAGGCGAGTTCGGCCGGATCGACGTCGACCCCGATCAGCTTGAACTTCGGGTTGCGCCAATAATCGTCACCGAAATGCCAGGTCCGGCCACCACCGACGTCGATCACGACGTTCGCCCCGGGCTGGCCGAGCAGGGCGCGGGCCACCCATTCGTAAATGGCAAAGCCGCGCGTTTCCCAAAGCTGCGATGGCGTGGTGATCCACGACAGCTTCACATTGGCATCGCGAAACTTGCGAAACGCGGTGCGAACGATTCCGCTCATGTCGCGACTCCGACTAATTGGGGCTCTGGTTTCCTACGCGCGGGCCGCGCGTAGAAGGCAAACAAGGCGAAGGCGATCACGCAGAACATGCCGAAGCCACTCACCAACAAATTGACCACCGGCATGAAGAAGACGACGATCGAGAGAAAGGCGTAGAGCGGCAGCCAGGCAATCGACCCCTGGCGCACGGCCACGGCAAGGCGCTGAAACAGGAAACCGAACAGGGCCATGAACAGCGGCCCGAACCAGCCGAAATCCACCCACAGAGGGCCAAAGAACGTCTGGAAGACACCGTCGCGATAGACATAATTCTGGATATCGAAACCGGTCATCATGTCGCGATCCACGACCAGGGCCAGGCCGCGGACGAACGGAAGGAACAGCAGCTGTCCGTAGGCGAAGCGCTGCCCGTCCGGCCTGTCCCATAGAACGCTGACTTCATAGACACCCGACATGTAGTACATGCCGTTCGGCAAGATCGCATTGTAATAGATGACTTCAGTTTCGCTTCCGGAATTGATCGCTTCCCGGGCCCGATTGTTTGGCTGGAGGTAGTCGGCGTACACCGAATCGAAAACGCTGTCGCTCAAGTGTCCGGCGCCGGCCTCGAGGCGCGCCGAGAAGATCGCGGTCGACAGGAACGCGATCACCACCAGCCCACCGATCGCGATGGACAGCAATTTCCGGTTGAAGGGGTTGCCGCGATAATGCGTGATGACGATGGTCGCGAAGGCCAGGCCCATGGTCATAATCAGGAACGAGCGCGAAAGCTGGAACAGGCTTTCGGCCATCGGCAGGCAGAAGACGACGATCGCGAGAATGAGGAGCCCGCGGCGCTTGAGGCCATCGCCCGAAGCAAGCAGAATCAGCAGCGGCAGAAGACAGAAGGGGTAAAGCGCGCTGGCAATGGCGCCCACCGTGGAGACGTCGCTATTGGCGAGGGAGTCCCGAAATTCGAGCGCGTTTCCTCCATATTGCGCGCCGCGCAGGTAGAGGCGATCGAACAGCCGCATGGCCATGCCGAAGAGGCCGATCGTGACCGAACCGAGGAACAGGCGAAGTCGCAACGGCTCTTGCCAAAGTGGGCCGTCCGGCTCCCCTCCCTGCGCGGTGGGAGCCAGATGCCGATGACCGTAGAGCGCCCCGAGCAGAAGGAAAATGTAGCAAACGACAATGTAGATCATCGCGCCGGGCGCGACATGGCCCACGACATCGACGGGAGTGATAAGCCAGAAGAAACACCAGGCGACAATCCCGCCAATGGCGAGCTTGGTCAGGCTGAAGAACATGTCAGCCTTCGTCGGGGAGGAATATAGACCAACTCGCTGGCGTTCCGGCGGGCAGATCGCGGGCGACGCGCTTGCCGATCAGGGCGTCGAGAAACTTCGGAGGCAGCCCGTTGCCCGGACGCACCGCACGCAGATTCCGCGCGGTCAGAACTTCGCCCGCCTTGACGTCCTCCGCGACGTACAGCGACCGCCGGAATATGCGCGAGCCCGATTCCGCGCAGGTTCCGCCATAGGTGACCGCCCCGATGGCTTGCCACGCGCGGTCGGTCTCCTCGCGCATCGCGGCAAATTCATGCGGCTCCATGGAGAAGGCGCTGTCGACGCCACCGTCCGCGCGGGCGAGGGTGAAATGCTTTTCTATCACGCACGCGCCAAGCGCCACCGCCGCCACCGCGACACCGTCACCCATCGTATGATCGGAAAGGCCGACATGTGTGCCGAAAGTGCTGGCAAGGTTCGGAATCGTCGCGAGATTGCTGTTCTCTGGCGTCGCCGGATAGGTGCTCGTGCATTTGAGCAGGACGATATTCGACGCGCCGGCGCCGCGCGCGGCGGCCACGGCGTCGCCGATCTCGGCGACCGTCCCCATACCGGTGGAGATGATCATCGGCTTTCCGGTCGCCGCGACCTTGGCGATGAGAGGCAGGTCGACCAGCTCGAACGACGCGATCTTGTAGGCCGGCACATCAAGCGTCTCGAGATAGTCGACCGCGGTTTGATCGAACGGGGTCGAGAAGCAATGCATGCCGTGCGCGCGCGCGCGCGCCATGATCGGCGCGTGCCACTCCCAGGGCGTGTGCGCCTCCTCGTAGAGATCGTAGAGATTGCGGCCGTTCCAGAGACTTGAAGGGTCGTCGATGACGAAATCGGGCCCGTCATTCTTCAGAGTCATGGTGTCGGCGGTATAAGTCTGCAGCTTGATCGCATCCGCGCCGGTACCGGCGGCGGCGTCGACTATCTCCAGGGCCCGATCGAGCGACTGATTGTGGTTGCCGGACATTTCGGCAATAAGATAGGGCCGGTAGCCTGGCCCGATCCGTCGGTCCGCGATTTGAAAATTTTCCACCATATTTCCGTTGCCAGCTGGTTGCTCCGGGCTTTGGCAGTGGGTTTGTGCAGGGTCAAGACTCTAACCGGCTGGCGAAACAAAGGTTGTTTCCGTCGGCGCTGGCATTAAACGGCGCGTCGGAGCGGCGCTTTGGCGCCCGATGCGAATCTGAAAGTAGAAATTGAATGCTGAACGGTAAATCAGTCTTGATCACCGGCGGAACCGGCTCGTTCGGTAAGGCCTTCGTCGGCACGGTCCTGGAGCGCTTCCCGGATGTGCGCAGGCTGGTCGTCTATTCGCGCGATGAACTCAAGCAGTTCGAGATGGCGCAGCGTTTTCCCGACGACCGCTACCCCGCGATGCGCTACTTCATCGGCGACATACGCGACGAGAGCAGGCTGCGCCGCGCGCTCGAGGATGTCGAGATCGTCGTCCATGCCGCCGCGCTCAAGCAGGTGCCGGCCGCGGAATATAATCCGTTCGAGTGCATCAAGACGAATGTGATCGGTGCTCAAAATCTGATCGAAAGCTGCCTCGACATCGGCGTGAGCCGGATCGTCGCGCTCTCCACCGACAAGGCGGCCGCGCCGATCAATCTCTACGGCGCCACCAAATTATGCTCGGACAAGCTGTTCGTCGCCGCCAACAACATCAAGGGCGATCGTGACATCCGATTCAGCGTCGTTCGCTACGGCAATGTGATGGGAAGCCGCGGATCGGTCATCCCATTCTTCCTACAAAGGCGCGCCACCGGCCGGCTGCCGATTACCGATACCGCCATGACCCGCTTCAACATCACCCTCCAGGAGGGTGTCGATATGGTGCTCTGGGCGATCGAGCATGCCGCCGGCGGCGAGATCCTGGTGCCCAAGATACCCTCCTACCGAGTCGTTGACGTCGCCCAGGCCGTCGGCCCCGATTGCGTCCAGGACGTGGTCGGAATCCGCCCGGGCGAGAAGATCCACGAAGAGATGATCACCGCCAGCGACAGCCTGAACACGGTCGACCTGGGTGCATATTACGCGATCCTGCCCAACGGACAATTCGACCGCGACGGCTATTGTGCCCGCTTCGGCGCCAGTCCGGTCGAGCCCGGCTTTTGCTACAATAGCGGCAGCAACAGCGAATTCCTGACGACCGCGCAGATCGAGGCACTCATCGACAAGCATGTTCATGAAGTCGACGCATGAAGCCGATCGCGTATAGCCGCCAGACAATCAGCGAGGAGGATATCGCCGCGGTCGCCGCGGTGCTGCGGTCGGATTTCCTGACCCAGGGGCCGGCCGTACCCGCGTTCGAGCAGGCAATTGCCGCCCGGCATCAGGCCGCTCATGCCGTCGCGGTCGCCAATGCCACGGTCGCGCTGCATATTGCCTGCCTGTCACTTGGCGTCGGCAGCGGCGACTATGTATGGACCTCGCCGATCAGCTTCGTCGCCTCGGCCAATTGCGCGCTCTATTGCGGCGCCGAGGTCGATTTCGTCGACATCGATCCGCGCACGCGCAACATGTCCATCGATGCGCTTGCCGCCAAGCTCGAGGCGGCGGCCGCTGACGGCCGGCTCCCGAAGGTCGTGATTCCCGTCGATTTCAGCGGCCTGCCCTGTGATCTCTCCGAAATGCGCGCGCTGGCGGATCGCTACGGTTTCTCGATCGTCGAGGATGCCTCGCACGCGGTGGGCGCCAGCTATCGCGGCGACCCGGTGGGCAGCGGCCATGCCGATATCACCATATTCAGCTTTCATCCCGTGAAGATCATCACCACGGGTGAGGGCGGCATCTGCCTCACCCAGGATGCCGCGCTCGCGGCCCGGCTTCGTTTGCTGCGCAGCCATGGCGTGACCCGCGAGCCCGCACTGCTGACCGGCGAGCCGGACGGGCCCTGGTATTACGAACAGGTCGATCTGGGCATGAACTACAGGCTGACCGACATCCAGGCCGCCCTGGGAACCTCGCAACTGGGCCGCCTCGACGCGCTCTACGCCCGGCGCGAGGCGCTGGCGGCGCGCTACGACGAGCGGTTGCGGGGGCTTCCGCTGAAGTTGCCGGTACGCCTCAACGACCGCGAATCGAGCCATCATCTCTACGTGATCGAGGTCGGCGACGGCACCAGCGGAGAGCCGCGGCGCGCTCTCTACGATGGGCTTCGCGCTCGCAACATCGAGCCGAACGTTCATTATATTCCGATCCATCTCCAGCCCTTTTACCGAAATTTGGGCCATGCTCCGGGCGATTTCCCTCACGCCGAAGCCTATTATCGGGGCGCGCTCACAATCCCGCTTTTCCCGACGCTGAGCGAGGACCAGCAGGACGAGGTCGTCACGGCGCTCACCGAACTTCTCGGCGGCTGAGATGGTCGAGCTCGCGCTCGGCACGGTTCAGTTCGGACTGGCTTACGGCATCGCCGGCCGCGGGCAGCCGGTACCGCCCGAAGAGGCGGCGGCGATATTGCGGCGCGCTGCTGCGTTGGGCATCCGCCGGCTGGATACGGCGGCCGGCTACGGGGACATCGAGGAACGGCTCGCCGCGCTTATCGGCGATGAGGATTTCGACATCGTCACGAAGATTCCCAGCCTTGCCGGGGAAAGCGATCGAAGCGCGCTTCGGCGGCGGATTGCCGATTCGATCGCGCTCAGCCAGGCGCGCCTCGGGCCACGGCTGCGCGGCATGCTCTTTCATGACTCCCGAGACCTGCTCGATCCGCATGCCGGGGATGCCTGGGCGCAAGCGGTGGAATCCGCGGGCGGCCTTCCGCTCGGCCCATCCTGCTACGACGTCGGGGACCTGACGACGACCGCCGCCCGCTGGCCGATCGCCATGGCGCAGGTGCCGGGCAATGCCCTCGACCAGGCGATCGGCGGCGCGAGAGGCCTGGACAATGTCGAAACCACCGTGCGATCCGCATTCCTGCAGGGCCTCCTGTTGATGCCCCGGGAGTCCGCGGTGGATCGCATTCCAGCCGCCGCCGCCGCCTTGGAGCGCTGGCATGGCTGGCTCCGGGAATCCGGCCTCGCGCCCCTCGTCGGTGCCCTGTCGGTGGTCAAGGGCCTGGCGAACGTGGATTATTGCGCGGTCGGGGTCGATTCGCTCGCCCAGCTGGAGGAGATCGCGCAAGCCTGGGATGTGGCGCAACCCCTTGCCATCGGCTCGCTTGACACGAGGGACAGGGAGGTTATCGACCCGCGGCGATGGCGGCAGAGTTGATATGGCAAAAATAGTTGCATTGATTCAGGCACGTATGTCGAGCAGCCGGTTCGCGGGAAAAGTCCTCGAGCCGATTTGCGGTACGCCCTCCATCCTTTTCATGGTGGCGCGCGCGCGACGGGCGGCGATGCTCGACGAAGTGAAAGTGGTGACCAGCGTGGATGCGAGCGACGAGCCGCTCGCCGCGCTGCTCGAGGCGCATGATGTCCCGTTTTTCCGCGGCTCGCTGGACGACGTGCTGTCGCGCTACGTCGCCGCCGCCGAGGAAAGCGGCGCCGAGATCGTCGTCCGCCTGACCGGCGACTGCCCGTTGATCGACCCCGCGATCATCGATGGCGTGGTGCGCCTGCTGGTGGATTCGGGCGCCGATTATGCGAGCAACATCGATCCGCCCAGTTATGCCGATGGGCTCGACGTCGAATGCTTCACCCGCGCCGCGCTGGACCGCGCCCACCGCGAGGCGCGCCTGCCGCCGGAGCGCGAGCACGTCACCTTGTGGATGCGAACCGAAGCCGCCGGACTGGACCGGCGCAACCTGGCCGCCATCGCGGATTCGTCGCGGTTGCGGCTGACGGTCGACTATCCGGACGACCTCGAGGTCGTGCGGGGGCTGGTGGACATGCTTGGCGGTCGCGAGGCCGAATTTGACCAATATGATATGATGCGGGCACTGGATCGGAAGCGCGATCTACTCCAAAGGAACAGGCATCTGCGAAACGAAGCGTTGAACCAGTGATCAGGGAGCCTACATGCTTCCCGCGGTTCGCCGCCTGCGCATAAGGATGAGACATGAAGCGTTGCGTGCCCTGCGGGCTGCCCGAAACCCATGAGACGATCTCCTACGACACGGAGGGGGTCTGCAACATCTGCCGCGGCCAGGAATTCCGCAACGAACAGGTCGATTGGGCCGCGCAGAAGATCGCGCTCGATGCGCTGATCGAGGAGCATCGCGGCCATTACGATTATGACTGCATCATCCCGTTTTCCGGCGGCAAGGACAGCACCTGGGCGCTCTATTACCTTGTGAAGGAATATGGCGTGAAGCCGCTGGTGGTCCGCTTCGACCATGGCTTCATGCGGCCCAATCTCGAGGAGAATGTGATCAGGACGACGCGCGAGCTTGGCGTCGACATCATCTCGTTCCGGCCCAACTGGAAGGTCGTGCAGAAGCTGATGCTGCAGAGCTTCCTGGAAAAAGGCGATTTCTGCTGGCACTGCCACACCGGCATCTTCAGCTATCCAATGTGGATCGCGCTCGAGAAGAAGGTTCCGCTGATCTTCTGGGGTGAGCCATCGGCGGAATATACCGCCTATTTCAGCTACGATCAGCCCGAGGAGGTGGACGAGAAGCGCTTCAATCGCTTCGTCAATCTCGGCATCAGCGCGGACGACATGTTCATTCGCCTCGGCGGAGCGGTCGATCCGCGCGATCTCAAGCCCTACACCTACCCGCCGCTCAAGGACCTGCGGGAGCTCAACTATCGCTCGGTGTGCCTCGGCTCCTACGTGAAATGGGACGTGAAGAGGCAGTCCGCCATCATCGAGAAGGAGCTCGACTGGCGCGGCGACGAGGTCGAGAACGTGCCGCCGCAATATCGCTACGAGAAGATCGAATGCTACATGCAGGGCGTCCGCGACTATATCAAATATATCAAGCGCGGCTATTCCCGGCCGTCCCATCTCGTCGCCCTCGATATCCGCAACGGCCGGATGACGCGCAACGAAGGCCAGCATCTGATCGAAGAATATGAGGGCCGGCGACCGCCGAGCCTCGACATTTTCCTCGACTTCATCGGCCTTACCGAGGCGGAGTTCATGGAAGTGGCGATGAGCCACCAGGTCTCGCCCTACGTCCATGACCCCGCGTGCACCGAGCCCGGCCGCCGCACCCATGATTTCAACCAGTGGATCCGGCATGGTGCCATGTCGCGCGAGGCGTCCCACGAGATCCTGCGTCGCTGGCGCGACCAGCAAATGCGGATGGATACGCAGGGCACATGAGCCTGCGCGACTGCCACGTTGGAATCGTCGACTATAAAGCGGGCAATGTCAGGTCGATCGAGAATGCGATCGAGCATCTCGGCGCCCGCTTCGGCAATGTGCGCGCGCCCGAGGATATCGAAGGCTTCACCCATATCATGCTACCGGGCGTCGGCGCCTTCGGTCACTGCGCCGAGAAGCTGCGCGCCACCGGTCTCGTCCCCAGTCTCGTCGCGGCAGTCTGCGAGGGGGGCAAGCCCTTGCTTGGCATTTGCGTCGGCATGCAGCTCCTTGCCGATTTCGGCGAAGAGCTCGGCGGCCATGAGGGTCTGGGCTGGATCGGCGGCGAGGTCCGTGCCCTGTCGAGTTCCCCCGGCGTTCGCGTGCCTCATGTCGGCTGGAACGACGTCCTGTTCGAGGAGGATTTCGGCGATTTTCGCGCCGGCGAGAGTGCGGATTTCTATTTCGATCACAGTTTCGCATATCATGATCCGCGCGACGGTCGAGTGATCGGCAGCTGCGACCATGGCGGCCGTTTCGCCGCGATCGTCGGCCGGGGCTCGATCATCGCCGCCCAATTCCATCCAGAGAAGAGTCAGGCCGCGGGCCTGCGCTTCATCTCCAATTTCCTGCGCACCGAGCCGCCATGCTGAAGCGGCGCCTGATCCCGAAGCTGCTCATCAAGCACCGCCAGATCGGAGCCATAATGCGCCCCGTGCTGGTGACGACGCAGCGATTCGAGCAGGTGCGCGAGGTTGGTGATCCGGTATCGCAAGCGAAGATATACGAATCGAACCTTGCCGATGAATTGATCGTGCTGAGCATCGACGGCGAGCCTATCGCCGGCGACACGATGATGCTGAGCGTGATCGAGCGGCTCGCCTCGGAGACTTTCATGCCGCTCGCGGTCGGGGGCGGCGTCCGTACGGTCGACGATTTCGGACTGCTGCTCGATCATGGCGCGGACAAGGTGACGATCAACCGAATGGCGGTGGAAGAGCCCGGCATCATCACCGCCGCCGCCGCCCGCTATGGCGCGCAGTGCGTGGTGGTTGCGATCGACTATCGCAGGCGAGACGGGAGACCGGAGGTCTTCATCGACCATGCCTCGCATGCCACCGGGCTGGACGTCGTCGCTTTCGCGCAGCGGGTAGCCGAGCTCGGCGCCGGCGAAATCCTGCTCACCGACGCGGATCGGGATGGGACCGGCACCGGAATCGACGTCGCCACGCTGCGCGAGGTCACCGACGCGGTGCAGATCCCGGTGATCGCCTCCGGCGGCTGTGGCCTCGCGGCACATTTTACCGAGGCCTTGGCCGAAGGCAAAGCCGAGGGGGTCGCCGCCGGCACCTTTTTCTGTTTTCGCGACCAGAATCCGATGCAGGCGCGCGCCCACATCAGCACGGCCGGCATTCCGATACGATTGGGCACCTGATGCGGCTCGAGGCGACGGCAGACTGGTCGAACGACACGGTCCGGCTCTTCCTTCTGACTCCCGAAGCGGTGAGCGACGACTATGTCGCGTGGCTGGCAGATCCGCAGGTCAACCGCTACCTCGAGAGCCGTTTCCGTCCCCAGCCGCGCGCCGGAGTCGAGCAATTTGTCGCGGACATGCTCGCCGGCGAGGCCAATCTACTGCTTGGCATCCACAGCCGCGCGCTCGATGGACATGTCGGCAACATCAAGCTCGGCCCGATCGACCGACATCACGGGCTAGGCGAGATCGGCATCATGATCGGCGATCGCGCCGCGTGGGGGCGAGGCGTAGGCAGTGCGGCCATCAGGGCATTGGAAGCGATCGCCCGGAATACGCTCGGTCTGCGCAAGCTTACGGCCGGCTGCTACGCTTCGAATCTGGGCAGCAAGCTCGCCTTCGAGAAGGCGGGTTTCGTCGTCGAAGGCCATCGAAAAGCACATTATCTTCTCGACGGGCGCCCGGAAGACGGAATCCTGCTAGGCAAGATCATCGCAGAGAGTGAAGTGGATTGAGATGAGGATTTTCGACGAATCAATGCGCCAGCTCGAGCGGGCGGAACGGGTCATCCCGCTCGGCAGCCAGACGTTCAGTAAGAGCCGGACGCAATACCCGCTCGGTGTTTCGCCGCTCTTCATCCAGCGGGCGAAGGGAGCGCATGTCTGGGACGTGGACGGCAACGAATATGCCGACTTCGTCAGCAGCCTGCTTTCGGTGACGCTCGGCCATGGCGATCCCGACGTGACGGACGCGGTCCGCGCCCAGCTCGACGACGGTGTGATCTTTTCGCTGCCGCATCCGCTGGAGACCGAGGTGGCGGAGCTGATCGTGGAGATGGTGCCGTGCGCTGAGCAGGTGCGCTTCGGCAAGAACGGCTCCGACGCCACGGCCGGCGCGATCAGGCTCGCCCGCGCCTTCACAGGCCGCGACCATGTCTGCGTCTCCGGCTATCACGGCTGGCAGGACTGGTATATCGGGTCCACCGCCCGCCATCGCGGCGTACCGCAGGCGACCCGCGACCTTTCGCACAGCTTTCCACATAACGATCTCGACGCGCTCGGCCGGCTGTTCGCGGAGCATCCGGGCGGCATTGCCGCGGTGATCCTCGAGCCGATGAACGTCGAATGGCCCCTGCCCGGTTTTCTCGAAGGAGTTCAGGCGCTGTGCCGGCGCGAGGGCGCAGTCCTGATTTTCGACGAAACGATCACTGGCTTCCGCTACGCTCCGGGCGGGGCACAAGCCCTGTTCGGCGTTACGCCGGATCTCGCCACATTCGGCAAAGGTCTGGCCAACGGCTATCCCGTTTCGGCCGTCGCCGGCCGCCGCGACATCATGAAGCTCATGGAGGAGGTATTCTTCTCCTTCACCTTCGGCGGTGAAATGCTGTCGCTGACCGCGGCCAAGGCAACATTGCTGAAGCTGAAGCGCGAGCCGGTGACCGAGCGGCTGGCAGCAATGGGCCAGCGCCTGCTGGACCGGATTCCGGTCCTGATCTCCGAACACGGCCTCGAGGGCGTGCTTGCGATCAAGGGCCATCCGAGCTGGACGTTCCTGACCATCGCCGATGCGGACGGCGCCGGCGGTTTCAAGATCAAGACCCTGCTCATGCAGGAATTGCACCAGCGCGGCTTCCTCAGCTTCGGGACGCACAATCTGAACTACGCGCACAGCGATGCCGACATCGAGGGACTGTTGCAGGCCTATGACGACATATTCCCGCAGATCGCGGCGGGGCTGCGTGATGGCAATCTCGATACGCTGATCCGCGGCGAAACCCTCGTCCCGCTCTTTCGCGTCCGCTGATCGAACCCATGCGGATCGCGATCCGGGCCGATGCGTCGGTGCAGATCGGAACGGGGCACGTGCGGCGTTGCGGTGCGATCGCCTCCGCGCTCGAGGCGCGCGGTGGGATTGTCGGCTTCGTCAGTCGCCGGCTAGGCGTCGACGTCGCCCGAATGACCGCGGATTTCGGCCTGGTCGAGCTTCCCCCGCCTGCGCAGCCGTTCGAACCCGCCGCCGGGGAGCCGGCCCATGCGCTTTGGGCAGAAATCTCCTGGGAAGAAGATGCCGCGCAGACCGTGGCCGCCCTCCGCGCGAATGCGCCGGAAGTGATCGTGATCGATCATTATGGGTTCGACCATCGCTGGCACGAATATGTTCGCCGTGCCCTGGGATGCCCGATCGTCGCGGTCGACGATCTGGGCGACCGGCCGTTGGCTGCCGAGATCGTGGTCGATCACAATTATGCTGCGGACCATGTCGCCAAGCATGCCGCGTCCGCCCGCTACGCGCCGCACATCCTGGGGGGGCCGCAATACGCGCTCCTCTCGACGGCCTATCGGGCGCGACCGGATTTCGGGGTTCGGCAAGAGCTCGGCAGTGTGGGCATATTCCTCGGCGGCTCGGATGTCGCCAATGCGAGCGCAGTCGCCTGGCAGGCGGTGCGCAAGGCGCTGGGCGAAAATATGAAGTTGGAGATCGTCTCGACCACCGCCAATCCGCATTTGGCACAATTGCGGCAGATGGCGGCGCAGGACGGGGCCGCGCGGCTGACCCTCGACCTGCCCAATCTCGCCGGATTCTTCGCTGCGCACGATCTGCAGATCGGGGCGGGTGGCGGCGCGGTTTGGGAACGTTGCTGCATCGGCGCGCCCAGCGTGGCAATCGCGTTTGCCGACAATCATGTCCCGGTGCTCGCGCCACTCGACAATCTGGGTATCCTGTGCTTTTCCCCCGGCGGGAGCGCCGATCCTCTCGTCCTGAGCGAAGACGTCACGCGGCTGGCCGCCGACGTCGAGCGGCGGCGCGCCATGTCGGCGCGTTCGCGCGCCCTGGTGGACGGCGCCGGTGCCGACCGCGTTGGAGACGCCATATATGCCCTTGCCTAGGGTCGAGATCCTGTGTTCCGATCGCACGCATCCGGTTTATGCGCGGCTCGAGCGCTGGCGCGCCGATCGTGCCGGCGAAGCCGACATCGCAATCCGCGATCGCGCCGCGCAGCTCGGCGAGGGAGAGTTCCTCTTCCTGATCGCTTGCCAGGAGCTCGTCGGTCCCGCCGTCCGTGGCCGCTTTCGCCATACGCTCCTGATCCACGAATCCGATCTTCCGAAAGGACGCGGCTGGTCGCCCCTGGTCTGGCAATTGCTCGAGGGCATCGACCGCGTTCCCGTCACACTCCTCGAAGCGGAGGACAAGGTGGATTCGGGCCGCATCTGGCACCAGCTCTCGATAGGCTTCGATGGCACTGAGCTGGCGCCCGAAATTTACGAGAAATTGTGCGACGCGACGATCGAGCTGATGGATTGGGCGTTGCGCAACCGGGACACGGTTTGCCCGCGCGAGCAGGTCGGGGCGGCGTCATATTATCGCAAACGCACCCCCGCCGACAGCGAGATCCAGCCCGAATCGACGCTCGCCGACAGTTTCGACCTGCTTCGCATCGCCGACGAAAACCGTTATCCGGCGTTCTTCCGGATGCGTGGGAAGCGCTACCGCATCCGGCTCGATCCGCTCCCGGAAGAAGGCTGAAGTCCATGGGCAGTGCAGGAAGGGTCGTCGTTGCGACACCGCATGAGCGCTTCGATGCGGTCGAGCGCAGGCTGCGCGAGGAAGCCGGGCTGGACGTGGTTCGCCTGCGCGCGCGCGAAGCCCTGGACGTCGCGGCGCTCGCGCGGATCGCGCCGCGCTATGTCTTCTTCCCGCACTGGTCGTGGAAAATCCCGGCCGAGGTCTATGATCAGTTCGAATGCATCATCTTTCACATGACGGACGTCCCTTATGGCCGCGGCGGAAGCCCGCTTCAGAATCTCATCGTCCGGGGCCATGAAACCACGATGCTCAGCGCCCTGCGGTGCGTCGCGGAGATGGATGCCGGTCCGGTCTATCTGAAACGGCCGCTATCACTGCTCGGAACGGCCGAGGAGATCCTGATCCGTGCGGGCGACCTAATCGGGAAGATGATCGTCGAGATCGCGACAACGAGGCCCGCTCCGGTCGCGCAATCCGGCGAGGTCGTCGCGTTCCGGCGGCGCACCCCCGCCGACGGCGCCCTCGGGGACCTTGCGACGCTCGCCCAGGCCTTCGATTTGATTCGGATGCTGGACGCCGACGGATATCCCCGTGCCTTCGCCGATGTGGGACCATTTCGACTTGAATTCGATCGGGCAAGCTTTCGGCCGGGCCAGATCCAGGCGGACGTACGGATCAGGCTGAGGGAGACGGAAGCATGAAAACCGCGCTGGTGGTTGCCGCCCATCCCGATGACGAGGTGCTCGGCTGCGGCGGAACCATGGCCAGGATGGCCTCCGAAGGCTGGGCGGTGCACATCCTGATATTGGCGGAGGGCGCGACCTCCCGGGACCCCGCCCGCGATGCGGCCGGGCGATCCGACGAATTATCGGAGCTCAAGCATTGCGCTCGTGAGGCGGCGGACGCGGTCGGCGCCGCATCCCTTGCACTTGCCGACTTTCCGGACAATCGCATGGATTCGGTTGATCTGCTCGATGTCGTAAAACGCATCGAGGAGGACATCGCCCGCCATCGCCCCAGCCGCATCCTCACCCATTGCGCCCACGACGTGAATATCGACCATCGCGTCGCCCACGACGCCGTCATCGCCGCGGCTCGATCCAAGCCGGGTGGGTGCGTGCGCGAACTGCTGTTCTTCGAGATACTCTCCAGCACCGAATGGCGCCCGCCCAGTTCACTGCCCCCTTTCGCACCGACCTATTATTGCGACATCAGCGAGCATATCGCCGCCAAGCTTGCCGCGTTGGCCGCATACGGGCCTGAACTGCTCGACTTCCCGCACCCGCGCTCGCTTCGCGCGGTCGAACATCTGGCCGGATATCGGGGCTGCACGGTCGGGGTCGCCGCCGCCGAAGCCTTCGAAGTGGGCCGGATCATCGTCTGAGCGAGCCAACCATGCGTATCCTTTTCATCGAGAACAAGCACGTCACGCGCACCTGGGAGGCGGTCGCCCCGCTGCTGATCGCGGCGGGGGACGAGGTTCACTGGCTGGTGCAGAATGCACGCTGGACGCCCCGCATCGGCACGGTTCACCAGATTCCGATCCCGCGTCGCCGCGACCTGCGGAACGGGGAGGCTGAACGGTTCGAGCGAATCAGAAACCAGGATCGGGGCATCAACTATTTCGGCGGGGACGACCGCCATTATTCCTATTATGCCGAACAGATTGCCGCGATTCTCGATCAGGTGAGCCCCGACATCGTCATTGGCGAATCGACGCTGTTCCACGAGCAATTGTCGATCGAGGGGGCTCTGGATCGGAAGATCCCCTATCTTTTTCCGACGAGCGTTCGCTACCCCGTCAATCGGATCGGCTTTCTTGCCGCCGACAGCCAGAAGCCGGTGTTCGGATCGGGTGACGTGCTGCCGCGCGCGGAGGTCGACTCGCTGCTCGAAATCTACGCCCGCCGAGGCCAGGTTCCACTTTTCTATACCGCGCTGGGCGAAACACGCGCGGTCCATCGCGCCCTGGGAATGGCTAGAGCGCTCGCAAAGGGCCTGACCGCGACCCGCTCCCGGTTCGCCGGCGAGCGGTTCAACACCCCCTCGCCGGTTCAGAAAGCGAAGATCGAGCGGCGCAAGAACATTCTTATGAAGGAATGGGACCGTATCGCTGCCCGCAAGACGGTGTCCGGTCGCACGAAGGTACTGTTCCCGCTTCAGATGCTTCCGGAATCCACGCTGGAATGCTGGGGCTATGAATGGCGCGACCAGTGCGACGCGATCGAACGTCTGGTTGCCGCATCAGACGATCAGACCGTCTTCCTGCTGAAGACCAATCCGGTGCCGCGCTACGAGATCACCGCGCGGCTGCTCGATCTCGTAGCACGCAATCCGCGGGTGCTGCCTCTCCCCTCGGCCACCAAGATGGACGAGGTGTTCTGGGATGCGGACCTCATTGCGACAGTTACAGGAACCGTTGCGATCGAGGCTCTCCTCACGGGCAAGCCATTCGTCACCCTGGCCTACAGCCTCGCCACCGCCTTCGCGCCGGGCAAGACGCTGATACGGCCCGAGGAGCTGCCGGCCATCGTGGCGGAAATCCGCGCCGGAACTTGGTCAGTCGCCGGCGAGAGCGAGCGGCGCGCTTTTCTCGAGCATCAGATCGCCGAAAGCCACAAGGCGGTAATGGGCGACGTCTATTATTTCCCCCCGGTGCTGCAACCGGCCAATCTGCGCGCGCTTGCCGGCGCCTACGACCATGTTCGCCGCGCCGTGCGGGAGGGGCGCGCCTGGCCGGAGTTCAACAAGGTGCTGGGACGAGACCAGCCGGCCTAACCGCGCTCCGCTGCCTACTCCCGAGGCCTGTCCCTGATCGCATAACCGAATGCGGCGCCCTGGCCGGCCGGATCGTGGCCGCGATAGCGGGTCACGTTGGTGCCGCGCGGCTCGGTGAAGACGGTGCCCCCGATCTCGATGTCGCGCACGTTGGCGCTATTGGCGAAGTCGAAGGCGATGGCGTCCCCGGGTAGATCGAAGCGAAAGAAGCTCTGGCGAAACTGGACGCCGAGAACGGTGGCATCCGAATCACCGGAGCCGATCTCGACACCGATTGGCGGCCGGAGGCGGCCGGAACGGTGGAGATCGTTGAAGATGAACCGGTTGTCGAGGAAGCTGCTCGCGGTCAGGAAGCGCGCACCGATATGCGCGGTGAGGTTGGTGTCGAATTCGCATCCCTCGACCAAATTCTGCGCACTTGTCGTCGCCGCCCCGTCAAAATAGAGACCGTAGGCGCGTGCGGCGGGACGGCCTCGCTCATCTTGCCAGCCAGCGCCGGTGAAGGTGCATTTGCGAAATTCCAGGCCGCCGCTGCGCACTAGCGCGCAGCCGGCGCGGCACATGTTGAAGACGCAATGGCTCCAGCTCCAGGAGGGCGCGCCCTGAACCCGGCTCATGTCGCGAAATCCATAGCCGCCGAGCCTTTCGAACCACACGCCGCGCAGCAGCATGGTCGAGGAGGTGTAATCCGGGTTGGGATAGACATCGAGATCGACCAGCGCGCGAATGCCGTCCCCGCCAAATCCGAGGAATTGGCAATTCTGGATTTCACCATAATACCAGCCGAGTATCTCTAGCCCGTGCTGATCGCCGCGGCCGCCGTCGCCGTGGAAGCTCAGATCTCGGATGCCGCCACCCCAGAAGAAGGTCGTATTGATTGGGCCGACGGCGGGAACCCCCCTGACCTTGAAGATTGGCCCCGCCTCCATCGCCGACACCAGCACGGTCGAATGCATGCCATCGCCCTGCAGCGTAATACCCGGCGCCCGCGCATTGTTCGGATTCTGCCACAGGAGGGTGCGTCCGATCCGATATCGGCCGGCCGGAATGTAGACGGTCCCGCCGGTGCGGGCGATCTCGTCGATCGCCTGCTGCAACGCGGGCGCGGAGTCGCGCTGGCCGGTGGGGTCGGCGCCAAGGGCAACGACATTGAGGAGCCTTGGGCCAGGCGCGCTCGCACGTACCGTGCTTTGATCTGCGGCCATACTTTGCGCCGCAGCGCCGGTTTCGACCGCACCCGCGATTATAAGGCCCGAGCCTGCGCGCCCGAGCAGCGCGCGTCTGGTGTATCCGTCCGTCATTTCGTCGGTGGCCGTGCGGCAGGACGGCCCAAAAGACAAGCGCGCGCCCACCTAAGTGGGGCGGGGCGTGCTGTGCACGGTTTGGTTCTGGCCGGAAGGTCCGCTAGACCACGATGAAATCGGTGGCGGCAATGATCGGTTTGCTCTCGAGCGTGGCGAACTGCACCGCCGCGCCGCCGCCGCTGCCGTCGGCGTCGAACAGGATTGCGCCGGTCGAGCTGTTGTAGATGATGCGGTCGTCGGCATCCTGCGCCGCGGCGCCGGTAACGAACGCATTGGGGTTGAGGGCACCGGGGGAGAGGCCGAATAATGCGCTGCCAAGCGCGATCCGGTCCACGCCCGAGACGAAGTCGGTGATCTTGTCGACATTGCCGCCGCCGAGCGCTGTCGTGAAGACGAAGATGTCGTCGCCCTCGAAGCCAGTCATCACGTCCGCGCCGCCCTTCCCGTCGAGCATGTTGGCGCCAGCATTGCCGTAGAGATATTGCGACAGCTCGTTGCCGGTGAGGTTGATCGCGGTCGTGGCCAGATTGTCGATCGTCGTGAACTTCTCGACCTCCGATCCTGCCTCAAGCGTGAAATTCGCCGCCGCGACCACCCTGTCGTAGCCCCCGCCCGAAGCCTCGACCACGCGATCGGCGGCATTTCGGATCGTGTAGAAGTCGTCACCGCCAAGTCCGACCATAACGTCGCCGCCGCCGCCGCCGTCGAGCCGGTTCGAGCCGGCATTGCCGTAGATATATTGGGAAAGATTG